>PVMK01162862.1_pt1 | contig 10570 bp, 7 predicted proteins | sample 1853481 | NCBI WGS metagenome assembly PVMK01 (sample SAMN08533507, study PRJNA380276) | Marine sediment metagenome, whole genome shotgun sequencing project. | reverse complement strand
CCAGTTATGTAGTACTTCGTGTCCAAGCGATGTATTTCGTATAAACGGCAACCGCAGTACGTTTATACCTAGATAGGTAAGCGTCGGCATACCAAAACCGGTAGGTGTAGGGCTTGATACGACGCTGAACTCAGTAAATGGATATTCTCCAATCCTCGATTCGTAAAGGTCAATGTAGCCCTTTACTTTGTCAAGGTACCCACGTGCTAATTCTTTGATTTGTGGATGGAAATAAGTTCGCAGCTGGATTCGCTTACCACCTGCACTCTTCATCATATCTGTCGTAACAATGTATGGACCACCCATAAAATCAATACCCTCAGACGGAAAAGGAAATTCAAAAACTGCATGATAGCTTTCACTCGTCTCAGATTCTTTGATGAGCCGGCCAGCAACAATACCACGCTGCCCGGATGGCATTTCAATGCTTACACGGTAACTTGCAAGCTCTCCAGCAATACGCGGATACCAGCCACTTGAATCAGGAAGAAAAGTACCTAAACTACCACTTACTGGTTCGGCCCTTCCAAGTGTTTGCTGGTGATCAAGTGAAGTATTAAGTGGCGAAAGCTTTCCATCCCAATGAATTTCAATATATCGCTGAACATTTCTCTGGCTAGCTGGAACACTCCAAGTATGCATCAAATGGCCATAACCAGAAGGTTTAAGAGTCACCCCATCAATGAAGGCATGAGTCACCTTAAAACGTTGCCCCAACAACAGTGTTAATTCGTGTGAAGACGTTGTAACAATAACACTACGTCCCTTAATAGTTTGTTCGACAGGGTCAATATGCACGACAATATCGTATTCAACTGCTAAAGGATCCTGTGCTAATAGAGGAGCTGCGATAACGATTGATATAGTTATATTGGATGCAATGATTACTACCATGGTTAAAAACAGTGCGGACAGGATACGTCGGATGAAATACAACCGCCTTAACGGCATACAAATTATCATTGCATCACCATAGAGAATTTGGCAATAATCTCAATCGTCTCACTACCACGTCTTACTTTTAGTGGCAACCAAGTGCCAGGTGCTTGCCTCTGAACCACCCTAATAACATCGTTAGTTTTCTTAACCTCCAAACCTGCAATTTCTGTGATAAGGTCTCCATCCTTGATACCTGCGACTTCTGCCACACTATCTTTTTCGACCTGAATGACGAGTGCCCCGTTTTGTACTATTTCAAAGCGAATACCGAGTCGTTGACGTGAAGGCACGCGCGGGACAATATAGGAAGTGACACCAAATACTGCATCTGCTAATCCAGTAACTAAATTTTTGCATGACGTATTACTGTCCCAAGGTAATAACATAGCTACGTCCTCAACACCTAGGTCCTTCAATTGATGAGGTACCCCGTAGCCATACTTAATATGCCCTGCACCCATGATTCCGACCACTAGCGGATACCCTGGTCGCTTCATTGTTGAATATAGTGCTTGTGCCATCGCTCGATCCCATAGCTGCTGACCTCTAACAAAGCGCCGAAAATCTAAATCGTCACGGCTGATCCCATCTTTATGCTTACCATCCCGATTATGCTTCTTGTAGATTGGCATCAAGTAATCAAGGTATGCAACACTTGGTGCAGCAGGACGTGTTAAGCCTTTGAGTTTCTCTTCTGCTATACCATTAAAACCTTTTAAAGAAATTTCCCGTCTAATGGCGGCATCGATGTTGAGCGCCACCATGGGTATTTGATTCATTCGCGCAAAGTGAAAAAAAGGCAAATAAGCACTTGCATCAGTATTCCAGCCATGCTTCCAATCTGTAGCGACAAGAAATTCTGCTTCAGAAAGTTTACCGGCTACCCACTGATCAAGTACCCCCTGCACCCGACGTGGAAACATTTCAAAACCAATTACCAAATTGGGATGTACAGTGTGCAGCGACAACAGCATTTGTAGCTGCCAACGATGATGCTCTAGGTTAGCGTGCGCCTCTCCTAGTAGCACAACTGATTGATTCACTGCTAGAGAAATGACCTCGGTGTCAGATACCTTCTCATCTCCGGGCACCACCCAACTCCCAACCGGCACACACTCTGATTCTTTTTTATTGCCAGAGTTTACTTCTGCAAACACCTCATTTAGATTAGCACCAAGTACTAAAAAAACGATACCAAAAACACCAATATGCAAAGTACATTTAGAAATTTTCATTCTATACATCATCATATTTTTAATTCTTCTAGTCGACGCTACCAGCATATTCTTCATCCTACCCATTTTCTCGCATTCCTGAACATCCGCATCCAGGGTGCATCTTCATGCCAATCATTGGGATACCACGAATGTTGAACAGCGCGGAACACACGCTCTGGATGCGGCATAAGTATGCTGAAACGTCCATCAGGTGTCGTCATGCCAGCGATGCCTTGGGGTGAACCGTTGGGATTAAAGGGATAAATCTCAGTAGGCTTACCCTGATTATTCACGAAGCGCATCGTCACAAGAGATAGGGCAGCTGAAAGCTTCTTTTCGCTGGTAAATTCTGCATAACCCTCGCCATGCGAAACGACAATAGGCATGCTACTTCCTGCCATTCCATCGAAAAACAATGACGGACTTTTCTGAACTTCCGCCATTACAAAGCGTGCTTCAAACTGCTCTGATTTATTGCGAACAAAATGCGGCCAAAGTTCAGCGCCAGGAATGATTTCATGTAGATTGCTCATCATTTGACAGCCGTTGCAAACACCCAACGCGAAAGTATCAGTTCGCCTAAAAAAAGCTTCAAACTCATCGTGGGCGTAGTGATTGAATAGAATCGATTTGGCCCAACCCTCTCCCGCTCCCAGTACGTCTCCATAAGAAAATCCACCACATGCTGCAATGCCCATGTAATCCTTCAGCAAAACACGTCTCGAAATTATGTCGCTCATATGGACATCTGTTGCTGCGAATCCCGCGCGATCAAAAGCAGCGGCCATTTCCACATGACCATTCACACCTTGCTCACGAAGAATAGCAATTTTTGGCCTGACGCCACTCTGAATATAAGGTGCAGCAATATCATTATCTACATCAAAGCTCAGATGCGTATACAAGCCAGGATCAGTAATATCGAGTTTGAGATCGTATTCCTGCTGTGCACACGCTGGATTATCACGCAACTTCTGCATTTCGTAAGTTGTCTCTGACCACGCACGATGTAAGTCTGCACGTTTCTCCGAAAATACCAGTTTGTTATTACGCAAAAACTGAACTTCATCCTCGTTGTTGAGAGCACCGATTACAAAACATATGTCACGTAAATCTGCTTGAGATGCTATTTTCATAAAATCGTGATGATGTTCAGTCTTTATCTGGACCACCGCTCCGAGTTCCTCATTAAACAAAACCGATATGATGCGTTCCAGGAACCTTCCACTTAATACCTCCTGCCTCGATTCGTATCCATCCACATCGTTAGCGAGCTCATCAAAACACAACTGATCGAGATTTACAGTTACGCCCACGTGTCCCGCGAAGGCCATCTCACACAGCGTCACAAACAAACCGCCATCTGAACGATCATGGTAAGCGAGTATTTTATTTTCTTGATTCAGGCTCTGTATGGCATTAAAAAACCCTTTAAGTTTCTTCACACCATCTGGACCTACAACATCAGGTACAATATCGCCTATTTGCTTATAAACCTGTGCCAGTGCTGAACCACCAAGGCGATTCCTACCCACACCAAGATCGATCAAGATCAATTCCGTCTCGTTACAGTCAGTTCTCAACTGTGGTGTAAGTGTTTTACGAACATCTGTTACTCTTGCAAAAGCAGAAATGATTAGAGACAACGGTGCAGTGACTTCTTTCCTGGTGCCCCGATCACTATTATTAGAATCGGTATCCCACACAGTTTTCATCGACATAGAATCTTTACCCACCGGAATACTAATCCCCAGCTGCGGACACATTTCCATGCCTATCGCGTGAACCGCGTCGAACAAACCCGCGTCCTCACCAGGATGTCCAGTAGCAGCCATCCAGTTGGCAGAAAGTTTTATCTCTCCTATATGATCAATTAATGTAGCGGAAATATTAGTGATAGCTTCGCCTACCGCCATACGAGCAGCACAGGTGGGATCGAGTAAAGCCAGCGGTGCTCGCTCACCTACAGCAAATGCCTCCCCTTGATAAGTCTGATAGCCCATCAGTGTAACTGCTACATCCGCCACCGGCACTTGCCACGGCCCCACCATCTGATCACGCGCAGTCACTCCTCCAACACTACGATCACCGATGCTTATGAGAAAAGTTTTGTCCGCCACCGCCGGTAGCCGCAACACCCGATCAGCAGACTCTTTTAAATTTAATCTCACTGTATTGAATGGTACTGGTGATTTTTCAATGTGTACGACATTCCGTATCATTTTTGGTGATTTCCCTAGTAATACCGAAATCTCCATATCAACCGGGAAATTGTTGAAAGCTGGGTCAGTTACGGTAAGTTGTTCTTGTTCTGTCGCTTTACCTACCACTGCAAATGGACAATGCTCACGTTCGCAAATTGTCCTGAACAACTCTAGAGATTCTGGCATGATTGCAAGTACATAACGTTCCTGTGCTTCGTTGCTCCAGATTTGCATGGGGGACATACCCAATTCTTCTGAAGGAATATCACGCAGATTAAAACACCCACCACGTCGTGAACTATGTAACAATTCCGGAAACGCATTGGACAAGCCGCCTGCGCCGACATCGTGGATCGAAAGAATCGGGTTTGCCCCCCCCTTTCTTTCCATCTGCCAGCATCGGTCAATCACTTCCTGAGCACGCCGCTCCATCTCCGCATTACCACGCTGCACTGAGTTAAAATCTAGGGTTTCTTCATTTACACCAGTACCCATGCTGGAAGCTGCACCACCGCCCAACCCAATCAACATTCCTGGCCCACCTAATTGAATCAACAACGCACCTGGTGGAAACTCTTCTTTGAATGAATTAAATTCAGAAATGTGGCCTATTCCTCCCGCCAACATAATCGGCTTGTGATAACCACGCATCTCGCCCGCAATCAATTCTTCGAAAGTGCGGAAGTACCCAGCTAGACTAGGGCGACCAAATTCATTGTTATATGTAGCCCCACCAATTGGACCTTCCAGCATGATTTGTAAAGCGGACGAGATGCGTGAAGGCTTGCCGTACGAATGATCTTCACAAAACTCCCGGTACACTTCCCAAGGCTGGATAAACATAGGAATGTTTAAATTTGAAACCGAAAATCCTGTGAATCCTGCTCTAGGTTTGGCGCCACGACCAGTTGCTCCTTCGTCCCGAATTTCACCTCCCGAGCCAGTAGCGGAACCAGGATAGGGAGATATTGCAGTGGGATGATTGTGAGTCTCCACCTTCATCAGGATATACGTTTGCTCCTCGGCATAACTGTAAGAGTGATCCTTACCAGGATAAAAGCTTGCAATTTTAGCTCCTTCGACGATGGAGGAATTATCTGTATAAGCCACCACCGTACCTTGCGGATGCAAATGATGAGTATTACGTATCATTGAGAACAAAGACCTTGCCTGGGGTTTACCATCTATGACCCAGTCAGCATTAAAAATCTTATGGCGACAATGTTCTGAATTAGCCTGGGCGAACATCATCAACTCTACATCAGTTGGATTGCGCCCAATGCGTGAGAAATGGACTGCAAGATATTCAATCTCATCGAACGATAATGCAAGGCCCATTTCACTATTGGCTCGTTGCAACATCTCTATCGCGTCCTTTCGCATATCAACTATATTGAGCGGTACAGGCTTAGTATGTTGGAACAAAATTTCCGCATCTTTGAACGAGCTGAACACTACTTCGGTCATGCGATCATGGATCAATGGAAGCAGTTGATTTCTCTCCTCGGCTGATAGTCCGTCCTTAGGTTGTATATAAAACGCTATGCCACGCTCTAATCGCTCAACTGCATCTAGTCCACAATGACGAGCGATATCAGTAGCTTTGGATGACCAAGTAGAAATGGTTCCGGGACGCGGCAACACCAGCAATAATTCGCCGGAGGAAATATTACTCTGGTGTGCTGCACCGTAAGTAAGCAACTTTTCGAGAATAATGGTTTCGTCTTCCCGCAAACTACGTGCTTCTGAGCAAAAATGCCAATACTCAGCGTAAATGTGGGAAACTTGTGGGACAACTGTTTTGAGTACACCTTTTAATTTTTCCAGACGGAAAGAAGAAAGGGCATTACCGCCACGGAATCGGAGCATTAGGTGAAGTGTGGCATTGAATTAAAAAGTATAATTTTACACGAGAAGACACGCTACCCACAGTCTTAAAAGTAGTTGCTTGGATACATCACGTTATGAAAAATAAAACTCCTATCTATCTCACCACTGAGATACGCAAGATTGAGCAGCTTGCCTCTGCCTTACCTAATCCTGCCAACTTGATGGAAAAAGCCGGATTGGCTGCAGCGAAAGTAGCACAGGATAAACTGCTGACCAATGAAAGAAACAAAGTTTTGGTACTAGCGGGCCCCGGTAATAATGGTGGCGATGCCTTCGTTGTTGCTCGTTATCTGCAAGAATTGTGGTTCAAAGTCACGCTAGTATTTACTGGGACACGCGACAAATTATCCAGTGATGCAAGGAATTCTCTGGATGCTTGGCTTACCATAGGGGGCGAGATACTTTCTGAAATCCCAGCTAAGAAAAATTGGAATGTGGTAATAGATGGGTTATTCGGTATCGGTCTTGAACGAGACCTTGAGGGTAAATACTATGAGCTAGTCAATGTGATTAATCACATGAATCTGCCTGTACTTGCACTCGATATTCCCAGTGGCCTGGACAGCGACAACGGCCAAGTACGCGGTGTGGCAATATACGCCGCCATAACCGTCACATTTATTGGCCTGAAACCAGGTCTCCTGACTCATTATGGCACTGAGTATTGTGGAAAAGTTTTACTACGCAATCTTGATATCAATGCGCCTACCCTGATAAAACCCCGCTCATGGATATTGGACCAAGCTTGCACACAGAAATTGTTACTACCGTCTCGCCCTGCTAACAACCACAAAGGTATGTTTGGCAGCGTGGGTATTATTGGTGGAGCAGCAGGAATGGTGGGAGCTGCATTCCTTGCAGGAACAGCAGCACTAAAACTAGGATCAGGACGTGTATATCTTGGCTTGGTTGCTGAGGATACACATAAAGTCTACTCCGCGCAGCCTGAACTGATGCTACGCCCGGCTTACGAACTATTTAAGCTTGATCATCTGAATTGTCTGGTTATTGGCCCAGGGTTGGGGATGAGTGCTAACGCCCATTTCTGGCTTGACTCCGCGCTCAAATCTGCACAACCCTTAGTGCTAGATGCCGACGCGTTGAATCTTATTTCAACCCATCCCAGGCTTGCTAATACACTGAGTGCCCGCAAAGTAAATACCGTACTCACTCCCCATGCTGCAGAAGCGGCACGAATGCTGAGCATCGGTACTACAGTAGTTCAGAATGACCGTATGGCCGCAGTAAAAAATCTAGTAGAGCGTTTCAAATGCTATGTGGTGCTGAAAGGCGCAGGTAGCATTTGTATGTTACCTGATGGAAAGCGTTACATAAACACTAGTGGTAATCCAGGCCTCAGTAGCGCCGGAACAGGTGATGTATTATCCGGGATTATTGGTGCTTTGATAGCACAGGGTTTGAGTGTAGGAAACGCACTGTTACTGGCAGTTTACTTGCACGGTGCTGCAGCAGATGAACTGCTAGAACAGATTGGTGGTCCAGTGGGAATGACAGCATCAGAAATCACGGATACTGCCCGCAGCCTATTAAATCAGTGGATTTACATTCCAAAGATTTGAAGCTCTATCCTGATATTATCTATTAGAAAAACAAATAGTTACAATCTTATTCTTATAGTTTCTTAATCGCCATCTATGCTATGTAACCACAATGTAACCACGTTTTCTGAAAAACGATTACTTCAATTTTGGCGAAAAAAATTTTCCAGAAAAAAAACTGTGAATGTCCGATTTAACCCAGCAAACAGTCACAAATGACTACTTTTGGCACAAAGCAGACATTTAGATAATCCCAAATCCTCAGTATTTCCTTTTACACAAAACCGTTTGATTATATATACTGTTATTAACACTCTATTACTTTCATGTCTTCAGTAAGACATTGGCCTTGCCCATTGTGAGGCATGGTAGGTATTTTAGATTCTACTACTGTCTCACTAAGTAACTCCATCATCAGTAGAGTGATTACTATACCTTTTATCATGGCGATCCTATCCCTTTAAGTAATGACGTTTAAATTAAAATGTACCATTAATTTTATCTTACTAGAGGCATTTAAATTGTGATTAATTGCCATCCTAATCACATTTAAAGCTTTCAGAAATGTAACTTTTTGCCATCATTCTTGCTGGTTATTTATCTCTGAGTGCCCCACCAGTGTCCCATGACAAAGTTATATTGGGGCTAGTGGGGTTACGCGGGGGTTACATCATAATGTACTGCACACTATTACATCAAAGACCTGTCTGTTAATTAGGTAGATGTTGGTCTCTTTTCCTTTCTATCCTTCGTACCTCTTTATAAAGCTGTCCAAGTCGTCTTGGTCCAGAGGCACACATTTCCTCAATTTCATCTTCTGTAAAAACGTTATTTTCAAGCGGATCTTTTTTATTTTCTGGCCATTTTATAAAACGGTACAGCTCAACAAGAGATTTTTCAGATAAGGGCGGCCGATCAGCGTCGCCGTATCCGATTGCTATGAGCTCTGCCGTTTCAGCGTAGTACGCTTTAGGAAGCCCTTCTTTTGTAGGGGCAATTAGATCACGAAATCTTCCCCGCCAATACTCCTTTCGCTCTATCCAAATTCTCTGGTGGCTATCTACGGTAAGTAGAGCTCCGATATTTTTAGCGGCACGGACTAGTCGTGCAGCGGTTAGCCATTTTAAGCGAGAGTTGATTGGACGATTGCTTTCATCTTTATTCTCTTCAAGAGTTTTATAGGCTTTTGATAAAAAATCAGTCGCGTTTTCAAGATACTCCTTAGATGCTTCACGACGATGATTAGCCATCAAAGTCATCAAAGCAATAAGAATACCAGAAGTTATGATTAAAGGAGTCAGCTCTTCTCCTAGGTTAAATGAAGCAGTGCCTGATATAGCTCGGTAACCTATCGATACAGCTAATAAAATAAAAGCAATTACAAGAAAACCAAATAGTATCCCGATAAGAAATTTCATCATGAAGTACACCTTTATTATTATGTGAATTCTTTATCTCGAAATATTTTTAATTGGATTGCAGCTCGACTAATTCCAACAGAAACGGCCTCTATAGAAGACACTAATATCACGGTCGAGATTGTTAGATTTTCACCAGAAGCAGAAGATAAATCGTTAGCAGCACCAGTAAAAAATGCGCTCACCAGACTATGATAGATACAACCCTGTACTGACAAAACCGCCAAAAGCGGTCATTTGTGACTGCCTGCTGGGTCAAATTGGACGTTCACAGATTTAAAGAACAGTTAGCTATGTTTAATCTTTGCCGTCCTCACCAAATTTAACTATTTCAATCGTAATATTCTTATCTTCACTGGCTTCAATCTCTTGAACAGCACGCCCATCTAATCTGTCGCCTAGTTCTCGCAAAGCGGCAACGTCACCCGTTAATGCTTTTCTCGCTTTGGATTTATCAACGGATTTTTGTAACCTGAGCAACTCTGCATTTGTTTCATATTCAGCTTGTGCGTTGTTAAAGTCTTCAAACGCTAATGCTTGCAATTTTTTAATGGGTGACAACACCACATTCAGGGTTGGGCTTTTCATAATTCCCGAGTTCCCAACTACCGCACCCCAAAGATTCGGGATTACCGTCCAGTCATTATTTTTCATTGGGCGTATTCCAATCTTGCGCCCTACAATTGCAGCAACCATCACAAGCGCCCCCACCGCCGCGAAATCGACAGGACACTGCATTCTCTCGGAAATATCCTTCACGTAATTGCATAACGTAGTAGGCAAATACGAATAATCGAATGGTTTTACATCAGGAAGTGAGGAGAGCGGTTCAGGTGATAGAAAACTAGCGCCAGAATCGCCCTGTGCTGCATTATTCTGGTCGGGTTGGTGTGGTTTGCTTGTCCTTATCAGGTGCGCTTAACAGTAAGCGTTTCACGGCTTCTATGCCATATAACCTTGCCAAGTCGTTAAAATCGGTTGCCCCTTCGGGTCGGTTATCGCCAAAGTCGGGAATACATAAAACACCGCCCACAGCATTCGCCGCTTCACTTGTTTTTTAAGAGCATCTATTCCGCGTTGTCGGATTTATTCTTGACTTTCTGTCAACTTGATGAGTTCTTCTGTCGTTAAGTTGAATAATCAAATTACAACATAATGAGATGAGGGAACGTTCCATGCTGTCGGATTTATTCTTGATTTTCTGTCAACTTAATTAGTTCTTCTGTCGTTAAGTTAAATAATCAAATTACTACATAATGAGACCATAATGAGACGATAGAACGTTCCATGTTGCCGGATTTGTTATTGACTTTCAGTCAATTTTATGAGTGCTTCTGTCGATA
>PVMK01115423.1_pt1 | contig 10570 bp, 6 predicted proteins | sample 1853481 | NCBI WGS metagenome assembly PVMK01 (sample SAMN08533507, study PRJNA380276) | Marine sediment metagenome, whole genome shotgun sequencing project. | reverse complement strand
TTCAGTGGCTTAATCCCAAGGCCTGGGTTATTGCGATAGGCGCTATCGCCGCGTTTACTACGGTTGGTAATTTCGAGGTACAGGTCATCATTATTGTTTTCACTTATTTATTCGTAGGTTCCTTCAGCATGGGGCTATGGCTTTTGATGGGGGCTAGCCTACAGAAAATTCTGCACAGCCAGAAGCAGTTGCAGGTCTTCAATGTCGTCATGGCGATATTGTTAGTTATGTCCGTTATTCCCATTGTTGTCGTGGAGTTCAGTGGTGGAGCCTGACATAATATTGCCGCCAGGATAATAACGGAGCGTTTAATGAGAACATTGTCAGGTATTGTCTGGGTTATGGCGACCCTTTTCATTCTGCAGGCCTGCTCAGGAATAAAAGTTAGTCAAGACTATGAGCAGGGTTATAATTTTTCAAAGTTGAAAACCTATGCCTGGAAGCCAAATGACAACAAGGAATACGGTATTGATGACAATGATCTGATGGATCATCGCATCCGAACCGCAATCGAAAATACGATGTCCGCAAGGCAATTTACGCAGATTGATACAGGAAAACCGGATTTCTACATTAGCTATCATCTAACCATTGAACAGATAATTCATAGCAGTAATGTAGGCGGTGGATTTTCAGTAGGAAGATCTTCCGGCGGTCGTTATGGCAGTGTCGGTGTAGGTACAGGGACACGAGTTCAGACTTATGACCAGGGAACCTTATTAATCGATATAACCGATAGCTCGAGTAATAAACTAATCTGGCGAGGAACCAGTACACAGTCGGTCTCCGAGCATTCAGATCCAGAGAAGATAACACAGTCGGTTAACGAAACTGTCGAAAAAACTCTGCTGCAGTTCCCACCGCAATAACCTGTAAGTCAGGGGCAGGGAGTTTAGAATCTAAAGTCCTAGCTGAGCCTTGATTTCATCCAGCGAGGCTGGGTCTTCTATCGTGGACGGCACCGTATAGGGTTCACCATCGACGATACATCTCAGTGTCTTGCGCAGTATTTTACCCGATCGGGTTTTCGGCAGACGCGCTACCACAAGGGCCTCTTTAAAAGCTGCCACGGCACCTATTTCCTCTCGCACCATGGTGATCAGTTCCTGCACAATTTGTTCCGGCTTCGCGTCATCTGAATCTTTTAATATTACGAATCCCATCGGCAATTGTCCTTTCAGGTCGTCATGTCGACCGATCACCGCACACTCTGCCACCATCGGATGTTTGGCGACGATTTCTTCCATTTCGCCAGTCGAGAGCCTGTGACCGGCGACGTTGATGACATCGTCAACGCGTCCCATGATATAGACATAACCGTCGTCATCGATATAGCCGCCGTCACCGGTAACGAAATACCCCGGATAGGTTTCCAGGTAAGCGGATTTGAATCGATCGACATCTCCCCAGATTGTAGTCAGGCAACTTGGCGGTAATGGCAATTTTACCGATATGTATCCCTGCTTGTTATTACCCAACCGATTTCCCTGATCGTCGAGTATTTCGATGTTGAAACCGGGTACCGGTACCGTCGATGAACCGGGTTTGACCGGCATCGATTCCAGACCGTGCATGTTGGCCGCGATTGCCCAGCCGGTTTCAGTTTGCCACCAGTGATCGAGCACCGGCACATGTAGGGTATCGCAAAGCCAGTCATAGGTGGGAGGATCGAGTCGTTCGCCTGCGGCGAAAATAGTTTTCAGGCAGGATAAATCGTATTGTGTCGCCAATTTGCCTTCGGAATCTTCTTTTATGATGGCCCGAAATGCGGTGGGTGCAGTAAACAAGGCCTTGACGCGATACTCTGATATGACACGCCAGAAAGCACCCGCGTCGGGCGTCATCACCGGTTTGCCCTCGTAGAGCACCGTGGTGCAACCATGTAACAGCGGCGCATAGACGATATAGGAGTGTCCTACTATCCAACCGACATCCGAGGCTGCCCAGTATACTTCCCCGGGTTGCATGTCGTAGATGGCAGTCATGCTGTACTTGAGCGCGACCGCATGTCCGCCGTTTTCGCGAATGATCCCCTTGGGCTTACCGGTGGTACCGGAAGTGTAGAGGATATACAGTAAATCTGTCCCCTTAACCGGCACGCAATCCGCAGGTTTGGCCGATGCCAGGGTTTCTGACCAGTCGATATCGCGACCCGGCTGCATTTCAGCCACTGCCTGCGGGCGTTGCAGGACAATACAGGTGTCGGGTTTATGGCTGGCGATTCGAATCGCTTCGTCGACCAGCGGTTTGTACTCGATGACGCGAGTGACTTCGATACCACAGGAAGCCGTTAATACGACTTTTGGTTCGGCATCGTTGAGTCTGGCCGCCAGTTCTGGCGCAGCAAAACCACCAAACACGACCGAATGAATGGCACCGAGTCGCGCACAGGCAAGCATCGAAATGACGGCCTCTGGGATCATTGGCAGGTAGATCACCACGCGGTCGCCCTTGGCGACTCCCTGCATTTGCAACATACCGGCGCAGCGTGCGACCTCGTCTCGCAATTCGCTATAGCTGAATGTTCGCTTCTGATCGGTTACCGGGGAATCGTAAATCAGCGCCGCCTGATCACCGCGTCCGTTCTCAACATGGTGGTCGAGCGCCATATAGCAGGTGTTCATTTCACCATCGGCAAACCAGCGGTGTATACCGTGCTCGTCGGTACTGAGAATATTTTTCGGTTCCTTGAACCAGGGCACCAACTTGACCTTTTCGGCCCAGAAAGACTCTGGATCTTCGATCGACGCCTGGTATTCCTGTTGATAAGACATTCGCTATCCCCGGGTTTATTTAATAATGTCGTTCTGGTTGCTTATTATTTGCCGGCCAGATCATAAGGTAAATTTGATCATTTCGCGATGCATTATGCAGAATTTCCTGCCTTAGTGGCGAAACATTGATTCATAATTTCGATGAACCGCTGCGACGGTGCCGAGAGGAATTTGCCATTACGGGTGACGATGCCATAACTGCGTTTAGGAAAATACCGGCCAATCGGAATTACATTCAACTTGGTTCGATCGTCTTCGGTAATGCAAACATCGGTCACAATCGAAATACCCTGTCCCAGGCTCACATAACGCTTGATCACTTCCCAGCCCCCCGCTTCGAGGGTGACTTCGAAATTTATATTATGCTGGGCGAATACCATTTTTACGATGTGCCAGGTGCTGAGATGCCTGGGCGGCAGGATTAATCCGTATTGCCCGATATCCCTGATCGTAACCTTGTCCATTCTCGACAATGGGTGATCGAGCGGTGTAATCACCACTGGATTGTAGGTTACGATCGGATCGTAAATGAGGTCGTCTGGTACCTCGAGCATCGAGCCGACCGCAAAATCAACCTTATCGTTACGCAGCAATTCCATGCCATCTCGCCCGGTTTCGTTTGACAGGCGTAGCTTTATGGCGGGATATTGCTCGGTAAATAACCGTACTGGCTTCGGCAGAATATAGAGTATTGTCGATTCACCTGCGGCGATGTTCAAATCGCCCGATGTCAGATTGCCGCAGTGAGCATCGAAGGTTTCTTTCAGTCGCTCTATACCTTGTACGTGGGGCAGGCATAGATCGTAGAGAATACTGCCCTCGGTAGTGAGAGTAAGTTTTGGGCCACAACGCTCGAATAATCGGGTTTCCATTTCTTCTTCGAGCGCCTGTATTTGCAGGGAGATAGTGGGCTGGCTGGCAAACAGGGAGGCGGCGGCCTTGGTCATACTACCGAGCTTTGCAGTCTGGCAAAACGCCCGCAACTTTTTTAAATGATTTTGCTTGTAGTAGATATTCACCATATCCGTGCCCTCCGATGCCGAATTGGTATTGGTTTATCCAATGTTTGATTTCATAATAATCCAATATTTTAATTATCGAATGCCTGAATCCAGTCTGTCAATAGCGGCAGGTCGTTTGCATGGTTTGCGATGTCGACAAATTGCAACATCCAGGGCCCAGGATCGGGCAGATTAGCGCTAGCCCGAATGACCCGAATCGGTACCGCCTGCTCACTTGTGAGTGGTTGAATAGTTCGAAGGGACTATTGGGTTTTTCGATAACCTGAATTGAATAAATTGATTTTTTAAATAGTCATTTTAGGCTTATAGTCTGATGCTGTTGGCCTCGGACCGGCAAAATCGGGTTTATTTAAACGAATTTCATTATTAGAGAGAAATATACAATGACGAGAGAAGAGCAGGTCGTTGCGTTGGAGAAAGACTGGCAGGAGAATGCACGTTGGGCAAGTGTTAAGCGTGGCTATGACGCTGCCGATGTGGTGCGTTTGCGTGGCTCGATACAACCTGAGAATACTCTGGCTCGAATAGGTGCTGAAAAACTTTGGGCCCTGGTCAATGGTGGCGCTAAAAAAGGTTATGTTAACAGTCTCGGCGCACTCACCGGTGGCCAGGCCATGCAACAGGCGAAAGCCGGCATTGAGGCCATTTACCTGTCGGGGTGGCAGGTGGCTGCAGATGGCAATACCTCTGAAACCATGTACCCGGATCAGTCACTTTACGCCTACGACTCGGTTCCTGCGATGGTGCGTCGCATTAATAATGCGTTCCGCCGCGCAGATGAAATTCAGTGGGCCCGCGGGGTCAATCCGGGCGATGACAGTTACACCGATTATTTCATTCCCATAGTGGCTGATGCCGAGGCAGGATTCGGGGGCGTATTAAACGCTTACGAGTTAATGAAAAATATGATCGCCAATGGCGCCGGCGGGGTTCATTTCGAAGATCAGCTGGCCGCGGTGAAAAAATGTGGTCACATGGGTGGCAAGGTTTTGATACCAACCCGGGAGGCCGAGCAGAAACTGATAGCCGCTCGACTCGCCGCCGATGTCATGGGTGTTCCTACCGTGATCCTGGCCCGTACCGATTCGGAAGCCGCCAACCTGATTACCTCTGACGTCGACCCACGCGATAAACCGTTCCTGACTGGTGAGCGTACCTCGGAAGGCTTTTACAACGTCAAAAATGGCCTTGAGCAGGCTATCGCTCGTGGTATCGCTTACGCCCCTTACGCTGATATGGTGTGGTGCGAAACCGGTACGCCTGATCTCGGATTTGCACGCGAATGGGCCGAGGCGGTGCAGGCAGAAAATCCCGGTCAGTTATTAGCATACAACTGCTCGCCATCGTTCAACTGGAAGAAAAACCTCGACGATAAGGCGATTGCCGAATTTCAGGACAAGTTAAGTGATATGGGGTACAAGTACCAGTTCATTACGCTGGCCGGAATTCACGGGATGTGGCACCAGATGTACGACCTGTCCTACGACTACGCCAGGGGTGAGGGCATGAAACACTATGTCAATAAAGTGCAGGAACCTGAATTTTCAGCCGGCGGCAGAGGCTACACCTTTGTTTCGCACCAGCAGGAAGTCGGTGCCGGGTACTTCGATGACGTGACTACCACGATCCAGGGTGGCGCCTCTTCGGTGACCGCGATGGCGGGTTCGACCGAAGAAGACCAGTTCTAATTGTGATTGTTAGCAGTTATTGATCGGTTCGATCGAAGCGGATGCGTTGCGGGTAGGGAAATACGTCTTCGTAGATACCGGCTTTGATATTTTCCTGTTTCTTAATCCAGAAATCGGCGTCGAGCAGGTCCTTGTGATACTTGAGGAAGGCCTGGCGCGTTCGATCTTCGGCAAATAGAAAGGTGGCAAACTCTTCGGGAAATATATCCCTGGGTCCGATGCTGAACCAGGGTTCTGATGCGAGTTCATCTTCAGGGTATCGCGGCGGCGGGATTTTTCTGAAATTACATTCGGTCAGGTAGCAAATTTCATCATAGTCGTAAAACACCACGCGTCCCTGTCCCTGGCCGGTTAAACCAAAATTTTTCAACAGTAAATCCCCGGGAAAAATATTCGCCGCGGCCAGTTCTTTAATCGCTTGACCATAGCTTCGCATCATGCGCTCCAGGGTTTTGTCGTCGGCCCGAACCACGGCGATATTCAACGGCGTCATGCGACGCTCGATATAAAGATGTTCGATGACAATGTGCTCGCCTTCCACGGCGATACTGTTTTCGCAGGTGGCGTATAATTCTTCAAGCAGGTCTTCGGAAAAGCGTTTCCGTGGCAGTGCAACGTGGGAATATTCAAGCGTGTCCGACATGCGTCCAACCCGGTCGTGCTGCTTTACCAGTTGATAGGTGTTTTGCACCTGCTGGCGCGTTACCTTTTTCGGCGGTGGGAACCAATCCCGAATTACCTTGAATACGTAGGGGTAAGAAGGAAGCGTGAATACAGCCATGACCATGCCCTTGATTCCCGGCGCTATTATCAGTTCATCTTCTGAATGCTTGAGGTGATGCAAAAAATCGCGATAAAAGTCAGTTTTCCCCTGTTTGTGCAGCCCAATTGCCGAATACAAATCCTCCTTGCTACGCGCTGGCATCAACCTGCGTAAGAAAGATACGATCGACGAAGGTACCGGGTGGTCGACCATGAAGTAGACGTAGGAAAATTCGAACAGGCGCGAGAGACCCCTGGTGCCAATGATTATTGTATCTGCGTAAATTGAGCCTTTTTCATTATTCAGGATCGGTATTGCAAATGGGACCTGTTGATCGGCATTGATACTCTTTCCGACTATATAAGCCGCCTTGTTGCGATAGAACACGGTGCTGATGACCTGAAACTGGAAATTCAGATGTGCCCGCCGTGGGCGCGGAAAGGTCTGTTGAATCAATGACTGGGTGATATTCCGGACATCGCGGTCAAGGTTTTCAAAATCGAGGTTAAAACCAGCGTCGATCATGACCTGCCTAATCGATGCGCGAAAACCACGTCGTGCCGGGTAGTAGACGTGGTAAGAGGGTTGGTCCGAATCTATAAACTCGGTCGATACAACACTGCGTACAAAAATATAATCGTTATCAAAATATTCGCGATGGAAGCGTGAACAGAAAACAGAATTGTAAAAGGTTTCTGCCAGCTCCGGCTGGTTATGATTCTGAATTAATTGAATATATTCGCGCTTGACATCGAACCAGAGCGCACCGCTGAAATCATCCAGTTCGAACCGCTTGTCCAGGTCCTTGATCGCGTCTTTTACACGGATATCGTAAAATTTTATACGTTCCCGGGAGGCCTCACGTTCACCCTCCCAGTCGGCATTTTCGAAGCGCGTGCGTGCACCCTGGGTAATTTTGGTAAAGAATGAAAAATGGCGATCAAAACCGAAGAGGATGGTTCCAGCGATTTCCTTCGAGAGATTATGGCTTACCGTGTCAGTCATTTTTACTTATCCACATGGGCAGCTCGGAAAAGGGCAATATTCGAGGTGCCCATAGGTGTGCTAACTGGTTTCCTTACGCGACGGTATATCGAGTCGCTGGCGTTTTTCCCATAGATTCTTGCGGCTAATGCCAAGCATTTTGGCCAGCTCGGTTTCATTGAACCTGGACTGAAACTTTTTCACGAAGCTGACAAAGTAATCATCCAGCGACAGTTGTTGTTCGAGTTCAGAAGTGGGGCGTTGGTAGTTGGCATCGGCAATGCTCAGAGCCAGATCCTCGGCCTCGATACGGAGACCATTGCAAAGGATGACGGCTCTTTCAATTACGTTTTCAAGCTCTCGTACATTCCCGGGCCAGGAATAGTTCAACAGTTCTGCATAAGCCTTATCGTCAAACACGATAGAATTGCGGTGAATCCGATGCGACATTTTGGTCAATAGCGCATCGGCCAGCAATTTTAAATCGCCGCCTCGCTCTCGTAATGGTGGCAGGTCTAATTTGAATACATTGAGACGGTAATATAAATCTTCACGAAATTGCATATCCTCGACCATTTGTTGCAGATTCCTGTTGGTCGCTACCAGAATTCGAACGTCAACCTTGATAGCCTGATTTGAGCCAATCCTGCGAAATTCGCCATCTTCGAGGACACTCAATAAACCAGCCTGTGCCCCCGGAGGTAGTTCTCCGATTTCGTCAAGAAACAAAGTGCCGCCATTGGCTGCTTCCACCAGGCCTTTTTTCATTTGCAGCGCACCACTAAAGGCACCAATTTCGTGTCCAAATAATTCAGATTCGATTTGATTATCGGAAAATACCGCACAGTTGACACTGATCAGGGTGTGATCCTTGCTTTTACTGTGGGCGTGAATGACACGCGCCAACAGCTCTTTTCCGGTGCCGGTCTCACCGAGAATGAGTACCGTGGTATCGGTGGGCGCAACCTGCCGCGTCCGCTCAATGACCTCTAACATGGTCTCGCAGGACCCAATCATGCTCCTCACTGGATAATCGCGGGCCACTTCCTGCTGCAAGATGGTGTTTTGCTTTTCGGTGATCGCATTATCCAGGATGCGTTTTACCGTCATTATCATTTCATCATGATTAAAGGGTTTCGAAATATAGTCGATCGCACCGAGTTTCATCGCGTCAACTGCCGATTGTACGGTGGAATAACTGGTCATGATTAACACCGGCACGGGTGCTGCGCGGGTAATTAGCGAAGTCCCCGGTTCACCGGGTAGACGTAAGTCTGAAATGATCAGATCGTAGCGGTTGATCGAATGCTCTTCCGCCTCGGAGACCGAGCTTACACCGGTGACGCGGTAGCCTTGCCGGTCGAGCAAAGACACCAGGCTTTCAAGGATAATTGGTTCGTCTTCAACGACCAGAATATGACTCATGCGTCTAAGCCGTTAGATAAGGGCAATGATATTTCAAACTGACAACCGTCGCCATGTTGACTCGAAACCACAATTGCGCCACCATGCTCCTGGATGATGTTGTAGGTCAGAGACAGACCCAGGCCAGTGCCCTCGCCAATATTTTTGGTGGTAAAGAACGGTTCAAATATTTTCGACAAATGTTCTTCTTTGATACCCTCGCCGTAATCCTTGACGGTGATACAAATGTTTTCCCCATTGGTTCGTGTATCGATTTTGATCGACTGGTGCTGACCCGACGCATCGGCTGCGTTGCTCAGCAAATTGACAAATACCTGGACCAGTTTTTGCGAGTATCCCTGCACCATGATTGCCTGGTCGCAGTTATTTTCATATTGTAGTTTTTTATCGACAGCTCTTAGTGATACCAGGTTGATTGCTTCATCTACCGTATTGTAAATGCTGAGTCGCTCGGTCGGTTGATCGAGTGGCGCGCCTGCATGACCGAAATTAACCAGCGAACCGACGATATTGCTGATTCTGTCAGTTTGAGTCAGAATTTGTTTCAGTCCTTTATTAAATGCGGAATTGTTCCCTGAATTGTTTTGCATATCCTGGGCCAGGCAGGCAATACCGGTGACCGGGTTACCGATTTCATGGGCGACACCGGTCGCGAGCTGACCAATAGAGGCCAGTCGTTCGCTATGTACCAACTTTTCTTCCAGGGAGTAGCGATCACTATGGTCTTCGATCAGGATAGCGATACCGCGATTGACTTCCTGTTCGTGACTAACCTCTGCTTTGAACAGGTTCAATATGTGCAGGTTATTCTGGAATTTAATCTTCAGCTTGTTGATCTGGTATTCCCTGCTTTCTATGAATGACGCAAGCAGATGCCGCCAGGGTTCGTCCAGATCGTCAATTGCTGCACCGATTACAGATTCCTGGTAGATCCCGGTCAACCTGGTCATCGCCTTGTTCCAGCTCGTAATACGCTGATTCTTGTTAATTGAAACAGCACCCAGCGGTAGATCCTGTAGTACCTGAAAATGAAAGCGGCGTAAGGCATCAAGTTCACTGGAAACGCCCTTGAGCTGAGAGCGGGATTCTTCCTGCTTGTCTTCGACAAACTGAATCGTATCCGCGAGCGCCGATTTGGTTGCACGGTCTATTTGCAAATGTTCATTGACTATCATGCGTGATAGCACGGGGCCGACCAGCCCTGAGAGATTGCGATCAATCTGCGCCCGCAACATCGGTAAATTGTTGCTATCAATTTCCGCATCAGTGAGTCCGAGGTCGGCGAGTGCCCGACTGACTTCACCATGTGCAATATCATCGCCGATAATTCTGGATAGCTGGTCTTCGAATTCATAGATCGAGGTCACTTGCACATCGCCCCGGGGAATTAGAAAACCTTCCCGAAAACAGGCATCGGCGGCCTCGCGTTCGTCTTCCGACTGGGGTTTTTTGAGAGAAAACAGAATAAATGCAAGGCTGTTCCATAGCAGCGACCATAAGGCGCTATCGGAGGTGCTCATGGCAAGATCGGGAATATTGAAAAATGGTGTGGTGATGATGCCTGCACGCTCAAATAACGGCACCAGCAGGGTAATCGCCCAGATTGATCCACCGGTTATTAAACCGGCAATAAAACCAGCTCGGCTCGCGCGCTGCCAGTACAACAGGCCAACAATACCGGGCAGACACTGGGCAACTGCAACAAATGAAATGAGCCCCAGTCCTGCTAGTCCCTGGTTTTGCTGCTGTACCAGGTAAAATCCGTAACCCGCGGCGATAATCAGAATAATGACCAGGCGGCGACCCCAAATCAGCCACTGGTACATATTACTACCAGCCGACAGTCTGGGTGAAAAACTGGCGGGTAGTACCAGGTGATTCATACACATCGACGCGAGTGCCAGCGTTGTGACG
>PVMK01189120.1_pt2 | contig 10571 bp, 9 predicted proteins | sample 1853481 | NCBI WGS metagenome assembly PVMK01 (sample SAMN08533507, study PRJNA380276) | Marine sediment metagenome, whole genome shotgun sequencing project. | reverse complement strand
CAATAATAGAGTATATTATGGGAAACCCCACCACCACAATTCCCAGCACCAGAAATAGATAGGTTAATGTATCTAAAATAGGTGTTTTCTCAACCATTGCTGCCTATCTCGCGTATTGGACCTTTCGCTCCACATATTTAAACTGCAAAAGAGTTATGACGACGATCAGGCTCATCAGTACGATGGACTGGGCGGCCGAAGAACCAAGATCCAGGCCGATAAATCCATCCTGGTATACCTTGTAAACTAAAATATTGGTCGCACCGCCGGGTCCTCCCTGGGTCATCATGTGAATCACCCCAAAGGTCTCAAAAAAAGAATAGATGATATTCATTACGGTAACGAAAAAGAGGGTCGGTGACAGCAGGGGAAGGGTGATTTTCCAGAACCTTCTAAATGGACTTGCGCCATCCATGGCAGCGGCTTCGATCAGGGATCCGGGAATGGCCTGCATCCCGGCCATAAAAAAGATAAAATTATAGCTGATCTGTTTCCAGGCACTGGCCATGACGACCATAAACAATGCATCTTTTCCGTCCAGTACCGGATTCCAGTCAATTCCGAGCCACCGTTTAATGGCAATAGCGACTACGCCGTAAGACGGGTGAAGCAGAAAAAGCCATAGAATACCGGAGATAGCCGGTGCAACCGCATAAGGCCAGACCAGCATGGTACGAATCAAGGCCTTGGCTTTTAAAGCGCGATTGGCCATGGTGGCGATAAAAAGACCGACGGAAATAGAGACGGTCGCCACGGATGCGCTGAAAAATAGTGTTGTCCCGATGGATTTGAGATAAAGCGGATCCGTAAAAAGCGCCGTAAAATTTTCCAGCCAGATAAAAGTGCTGTGATGTCCGAAAGGATCACTGCGCATAAGGGACTGCGCCAGTCCCTGCAATGCCGGCCAGTAAAAAAAGGTTGCCGTAACCAGAAATTGGGGCAGTATCAGAAGATATGGCAGGCGTTTAGATGTAAAGAATGATCGCTTTATCATAATACAGATCTGTAACCGTTCAGGGGTTCAAGGTTCAGCCTGCGACGAGCTCAGCCGAGTCGAGGTTCAGGGTTAACGTCAAATCCGAACCGTTAATTCTTGCCATACAAACCGGGGCTTTGCACCCGCTTGCAAGTTCAACGTAGCGCACTGACGTGCTTTTGTCTTTCCCCGCTCCCGGCGGACAAGTTCAAGCCATCCCGTGCAGTGCACGGGATGGTAGTTGGCTCGTGGACTCTGATCTGCCGCGTCACGACGGGAGGCCAATAGTATGAGTTCGCCTACGAGCTGGGTCAACGAAGAAAGACAACCCTGAACCCGTGAGCGGTTACAAAATCAGGTCTTTTTTTTGGACATTATCGGGCGTAGTGAAGCCTTCTCGGAGCATAGGTTTCAGGTTCAGGATTCAAAGGTTACAACCGATGGACACTGCTCACCCTATTGATCAAGATCAGGAATACCCGACATACCCTATGGGGTGAAACGGCTCTATAAACACGATGAAGACAGTATCCCTTTGATATGAGCTGTTTGGGGGTCTTCAACCCTGAACGTTGAACCCTGAACCGCTTAACCTATGTTTAAACCCAGTTTCCGGAAGACATTATTTCTTGTAAATTTTTTCAAACTCACGCAACTTTATATTGCTCCGTTTGACGGCGTTATCAAGGCCTTCCTTTGGTGTTTTGGTGTCGTTCCAGACCAGCTCAAGCTCCTCGTTAATGATATTTCGGATCTGGATAAAATATCCCAGGCGAAGGCCGCGGGAAATCTTGGTGGGCGTCCGGCGGGTCAGCTGTTTGATGCCGACTTCCTTAAGCGGATTTTCCTTATAATAGCCCTGTTTCTTAAGTATTTCATAGGCTTTTAACGTGATCGGGAAATAGCCCGTTTCCTTATGCCAGTACATCTGCATATCAGGGCTGGCAAGGTGTTTTAAGAATGCGGCAACGCCTCGTATTCTTTTTTACTGTGCCCATTGAATACCCACAGGGAGGCACCCCCAATAATGCTGTTCTGGGGTTTTTTCATCCAGGATTCAACCGGAAGTGGCGCAACATCCCAGGTAAAATCTTTCACGGCCTTTTGCAACTTGGCGATGGCACTGATGGAATCAATGTAAACTCCGGCGTTTTGAGCGATAAACTCAGCTTTCGGCCCTTGAAATTTCTGACCGGCATAAACAAAACGTTTGTCGGCAGCCCATGTTTTTAGCCGGGTGACATGATCAATCTACCTTGGGATTATTGATGACCAGTTCACAATCAAGGCCTTCGTACCCGTTGGCCTTGGTGGCAAAGGGGATATTATGGATCGCGCTGTAGTTTTCAACCTGGGTCCAGGACTGCCATCCGGTGACCATGCCGCCGGCCACGCCGGATTTAACCAGTTTGCCGGTTATTTCGCCAAGTTTGTCCCAGGTTATGGGCTCTGTCTTTGAAAGTGATGCGGGGATTCCCGCCTTTTTAAACAGATCCACGTTGTAATACATCACCGGTGTGGATGAGTTAAAGGGCATGGACATCAGATTGCCGTCGGCGTTCATGTAGTAAGAAAGAACCGGTTGAAGATATCCGGACCAGTCAATATTATATCCCCCATCTTTCATGAGCTTATGGACGGGATATATCGCGCCGGAAAGCATCATGGTCTGTGTGCCCACTTCAAAGGCCTGAAGTAAATGGGGCTGTTTTTTGGCACGATAGGCGGCAACGCCGGCATTGATCGTTTCGTCATAATTCCCTTTGTAAGCATCGACAACCACATAGTCAGACTGGGAATCATTAAATGCCTTAATCATCGTGGCAACTACTTCCCCCCGGGCGCCTTTCATGGCATGCCACCAATTGATGGTAACTGGCTCTGCCAGTGCCTGACCGGCAAAAAACATCACGGCAACGCCAACGACACCAACCATTAATAATCTACGCAGTTTCATGATCATGTCCTCCTTTATCCAAATAGGGTTAATCTTGCGGTTTTGAACGTCTCCCTCCATCTATGTAACCGGCGATAAGATTAGGGATAATTTGCAGGTGAGTCAAGAATTAAATTCATAAAAAACCCCCTGCTGTGCTAAAGAAATAAATGCTTATATTTCAAATACATGGGGCCTTGTTTAGAGTAATACGATTCGCTCCACCTAAAAAGCCGTGCCCAGCGGTCAAAAAATTAGAGCACCATAAAGAATTCTTGACTTTAGCATACAAAATATTGAATATTTAAGCCTACGGCTCGGAGAGGAATTCTTCCCGTCGAGAGCCTCCCTTCGAGAGCCTCCCTTCGAGGACCTCAGGGTCTGACGACAGGATCTAACGACAGAGTCTAACGATTGGGTCGAACGATCCATTTTAATAATGACGGAGCGAAGCGACATCCACAAATCTTCAATCTTCAATTTTCAATTTTCAATTCCGGCTTGTCCGGGTTAGGGCGTTATAATGGCAAGCGTCACCTTAAAAGATGTTGTAAAAAGATTTGGCAAGACCGAAATTATTCATGGGGTTAATCTTGATATCAGTGACAGGGAACTTGTGGTCCTTGTCGGTCCTTCAGGATGCGGTAAATCCACAATATTGCGCCTGATTGCCGGTTTAGAGAAAATTACAAAGGGGGATATCCTTATTGATGACCGGGTCGTAAATGATATCGCGCCCAAGGACCGGGGTGCGGCTATGGTATTTCAAAACTATGCCTTATATCCGCACATGGACGTATTCAACAATATGAGCTTCGGGTTAAAGCTGAGCAAGACCCCCAAGACGGAAATCCAAAGGCGAGTCAATGAGGTTGCAGATATTCTGGAACTGAGTGACCTTCTCAAACGCAAACCGTACCAGCTGTCAGGTGGTCAGCGTCAAAGGGTTGCCATGGGCAGAGCCATGGTTCGCAAGCCGTCCATCTTCCTATTTGATGAGCCACTTTCCAACCTGGACGCCAAGCTGCGCACGCAGATGCGCACGGAAATAAAACTGCTGCATCAAAAAGTTCAAACCACCATTGTTTATGTGACCCATGACCAGGTGGAAGCCATGACGCTGGCCGATCGGATTGTTGTCATGCGTGACGGATACATTGAACAGATCGGAAAACCCATCGAGCTGTTTCAGAACCCTGATAATACTTTTGTGGCCGGATTTATTGGCAGTCCACCCATGAACCTGGTTCAGGCCCGAATTGTTCATTCCGACACAGGGCTAAAGCTAAATTTTCCGGGAACACTGCAGATTCCCATTCCGGAAAAACCGGGCGCCAAAATTCATGAGGAAATGGAGGTCATCATGGGTCTGCGCACGGAAGATTTGACGATTGATAATGGCGACAAGAGATTCCCGCAAGAGTGGAAAGTGGATGGCGTTGTTGAAGTCGTCGAACCCCTGGGCGGTGAAACCAATATGCATATAGATCTTCAAGGAGCAAAATTCATCGCCAAAAGTGAGGGCCGGAGGACGATTAATGTTGGCAGCCAATTAAAGCTGGCCTTGAATCTAAAGCATTTGCATATTTTCGACGCCGATACTAAACTATCGATTTATTAAGAAACACAATAAGGGGGGGCAACATGCCTCCCCCCCGAATTTTTTAACCTTAATACCAGGAACCGCCTCCCTGGCCCTGGAACCCGCGGCCCATTCTGTAGCCGCGGCCCATTCCGTCACCGCCCTGGCCTCGAAATCCTCGGCCCATGCCCTTGCCGTAGCCACCGCCTTTGCCGTAGCCCTGGTCCATGCCATAACCCCGGCCCATTCCGCCACCGCCCATGCCATAACCCCGCCGCATACCGTAACCCCGGCCGGCAAAAAAGTCAGGATTTTCTTTTTGCATCTTGATGCGATGGTCAACCCGCTTTTGGGTCCATCCGGCCGGAAAGATCAGAGATTTCCCCCTGCAGGCCGGCAGCCTTTTTGGCATCCGGATCCTTCTTGGCCAGCTCGCTTCTCAACTCCAGTCGCTTCTGGTGGAGATTTTTCCGAAGTTCGCGGGTGCCTTCAAAAAAAGCCTGGCGCTGCTTGTTCAGTTTGTCGAGGTCTTCATCGCTGAGATTACCCTGGTAGCCGGCCGGGCCGGACCCTCTTTGGGCCCATCCGGATCCCCTGGCCCCAGCAATCACCGCCACCGCCTCTTCCGCGGCCGGCAAAAGAGGTTGCGGCAAACCCGACGACACCAACAATGGCCACTACGATAATTGCCTTACTGAAATTGTTCATTTTCATTTTAATACCTCCGTTAATTTTAGTGTTGACATTGGTTGACTATCAGCCTGATTTCATCATTTTTGCTTTTGTGCCTTTGTAGAAGAGCAAAGGGTGTGCCAGGATAGGAAAAAATATTTGTGCCCCATATAACTATCTGATTTTTAAAAATTTATTTTTTTGAGTCGGCAGATTGTTGACAAAATTGAATGGCGTCTCATATTTGAGGATGAGTACAAAGTAACCAGGGAGGAACAACTAAACGGGTAGAAAGTATGCAGATGAGGAAAGTGCCTAAAATTAAAAATAAAAAATCCTGGATCGGGGTTCCGCCCTGGGTATTGATCGGAGCGGTTGCCGTACTGCTGCCGATATTCACCTTTATGACCATTGAGAACATCAATCGCCAGCAAGAAAAGAGCATCCAATTATTGTTAGAAAAAGGCGCCGCCCTAATCAGGTCTTTTGAGGCCGGTACCCGTAGCGGAATGATGGGAATGCACCGGGGTAGTTTTCAACTTCAGCGACTTTTGACCGAGACGGCCCAGCAACCGGATATTGTTTATCTTTTTGTGGCGGACATCAACGGAAACATCCGGGCCCATAACAACCTTGAAAAAGTCGGCAAACGGGTTGAAAACCAATCGGATCTGACAGAAATCTCCACTGCCAACCGTATTTTCTGGCGCCAGGTGACCCGGCCGGATGGTGTCCGGGTATTTGAAGTCTTTCGAAAATTCAGCCCCACCAGGCGATCCATGGGGATGCGGCGCGGATCTAAGATGATGGGTCGCCAATTTAAGCAACAGCAGGACAACCGACGGATTTCTCCATCACCTAAAGACGATTGGAACAGCATCATATTTGTGGGGCTCGACATGACACCGATTCTAGAAGCTCAGAAAGCAGATGTACGGCACGGCATCATCATGGGGGTCATTCTGCTGCTGGTCGGATTCGCCGGCTTTACACTGTTATTCTTGCTGCAAAGCTATCGCACAACCAAAGCTTCCCTTACTCGAATCAAGGTCTTTTCCGACAATGTTGTGGAAAACATGCCGATCGGTTTAATTGCTCTGGATGATCAACAGCGAATCGCGGCCTTTAATCAAATCGCTGAATCCGTGTTGCAGCTTTCCTATCGGGATGTAATCGGAAGGAATGCCGACCCAAATACTGCCACCCCAGTTATGGTCAGCGGTGCAACAATCCGAAATTCAGAATAATGTGATCGAGCAGGAGATCGATTGTGCTGTGGGAGACAAAAATATCGTTCCGCTTGAGATCGGTACCAGTGCCTTACGGGATGAGAATGGCGGATTTTTAGGAACCGTTTTACTTTTTAAAGACCTGACCGAAGTTCGTTCGCTGCGAAAAGAAATTGCCAGAAGCCAGCGCCTGGCATCCGTGGGGAGACTGGCTGCCGGCGTGGCCCATGAAATCCGCAATCCACTGAGCTCGATCAAAGGATTTGCCACCTATTTTAAGGAACGCTACCAGGATACCCCTCAGGATCAGCAGACGGCGGATATCATGATCGCCGAAGTCGATCGAGTAAACCGCGTGGTGGGGCAATTGCTGGAGTTTGCCAGGCCGGTTTCCGTGTCGCCCAAACCGACCTTGCTCAAGGAATTAATTGATAATTCCGTCAGATTGATAGAAAAACAGGCCCGCGATCAAAATATCACCGTTGAAACCCTCAACTCCGCAGATGTCAATGAAGCCACAATCGATCCGGATCGAATCACTCAGGTGTTACTGAATTTGTATCTGAATGCCATCGATGCCATGGAAGCCGGCGGTCAACTTGACATCGAACTTTCCCACCGGGAAGACAACCGGATAGAAATTAAGGTATCAGACACCGGTTGTGGGATTCCCGGTGAAGATTTATCCCGGATATTTGATCCCTATTTCACCTCAAAATCTTCCGGGACCGGTCTGGGATTAACAATTGCCCACAACATTATGGAAGCAATGGGCGGCCAGATACTCGTGGAAAGTCGTCCGGGTCAAGGGACTATTTTTAGAATAACAATACCTAACCCGGATAAACCAGAAAATGCCTGATAAAAGAAATGCCTAAAGTGCCTAAGAAAAGAAATGCCTAAAATGCCTAAAGTAAATGTATTCTATTTATTTTATGAAATTAGAAACTCACGCTAAGTTGTCATTTCATTGTTCTGATTTCTGGCCTCCCATACTGCCAGCGTCAACGACTTATACAAAAGACGGAGCGAAGCGACACCATAATTTTAGGCATTTTAGGCACTTTAGTGCATTTTAGGCATTTCTGATTTAGGCATTTCTTTGGGTAATTTGGTTTTTTGCTAATAACACACAAATAAAATTCCTAAGCACCTAAGAATGGAGATAGAGAGAAATAACTAATGAAGAATAGAAATACCGTATTAGTGGTCGATGATGATAACGCCCATCGGACCATGCTTTATACCCTGATTAGCGGATGGGGTTATGAAGTCACCCAAGCCGATGACGGTGCCACCGCCATCGAAAAAGTCAAGGAGCAGTCCTACGATCTGGTATTGATGGATGTTCGCATGGTGAAAGTATCCGGTCTTGAAGCCCTGGAGCAAATCAAATCCTTTAACCCGGCCATCCCGGTGATCATCATGACGGCTTACTCTTCGGTGGACACCGCCGTCGACGCTCTAAAGCAAGGTGCCCACGACTATCTGACCAAACCCCTTGATTTTGACAAACTGAAAATAACCATTGCAAGATCCATGGAGCACACCCGCCTCAAGGAGGAAAACCGCCTCCTCAAGGAAAGCCTGGGCAAGCATTTTGACCGCCGGAATATCATCGGCCAGAGCCCGGCCATGGTCAATCTTTTGGAAACCGTCGCCCAGGTGGCGCCCTCTGAAGCCACCGCCCTCATTACCGGTGAATCGGGAACCGGCAAAGAACTCATTGCCGGGGCGATTCATTTTAACAGCTCCAGGAAAGACGGCCCCTTTGTTAAAATCAACTGTGCCGCCATCACCGAAACACTGCTGGAATCCGAACTGTTCGGCCACGAAAAAGGCGCCTTTACCGGGGCCGACCGCAGAAAGGAGGGGCGTTTTTATCAGGCTCACCGGGGCAGCCTGTTCCTGGATGAGGTCAGCGAAATGTCTCTGACCATGCAGGTGAAACTCTTGCGGGTTCTGCAGGAAAGAGAGTTTACCCGTGTCGGCGGAGAAAAAACCATCCAGGTTGACGTAAGAATCATCGCCGCCACCAACAAGGATTTACCGGAATTGATCGGCCAGGGAAAATTTCGTGAAGACCTGTATTACAGGCTCAATGTGGTAGATCTGGAGATTCCCTCCTTGCGAAAACGGCGGGAGGATGTGCCCCTGCTGGCCCAGCATTTTCTGCAAATCTTTGCCGCCCGAAACCACAAAGAGATAAAAGGCTTTACGCCCCAGGCCATGGATCATTTAATCCGGTATGACTGGCCGGGAAATGTCAGAGAATTAATGAATGCGGTGGAAAGAGCCGTTGTTTTGTCCCGATCTGATTATCTTTCTGAAAAAGATTTTCCCGTCATCTCCGGGTTCAAGATAAAAAATGATGAGACTATATCACAACCGCCCCCAATCAATGGTGACGGTACCACCCCGCTTGAAGAAGTCGAAAAGGCCACGATATTAAAAACCATGGAGGCTTCCGGCGGAAACAAAAGCGAAGCCGCCCGCCGTCTGGGAATCACCCGCAAAACACTGCATAAAAAGCTCAAGACATACGGGGTCATGCCGTAGGGCAGAGGACAGAAGACAGAGGACAGATGTCAGAAAACAGAGAACAGAAATTAGAAAACCGATATCGGAGTCGGAGTTCCAGACGGAGTCGAATCAAAGTCCTGCGCGAAGGCCGAATGCTCAAATTCATTTTTCAATTTGGGATTTGATGGTCTCGTAAAAAGTCTGAAAATTGCCAATATTCAATTTTCGCACCCAGTAATTTCAATGGGTTATAAGATTGACTTTTGAAGATTTTGACTTTTTACGAATGCATCAAATTTAAACTTTTAAATAAATCCTAAATTCCTGAATCCGGAAGCCTCTTCCATCTGTCTCCTGTCCTCTGTTTTCCATCCTCTGACCTCTGTCATCCGTCCTCTGTCTTCTGTCTTCTGTCTTTGACTTCTGCCTTAAAGATATTATTATATCAGATAAACTATTCAACAAGGTCTGAATTACCAAGGAGTAAGAACCATAATGGCACAGACGGACACATACATTATCAAGTGCCCGGGATGCGGGGCAGCCAATAGAATTCCGGCCAAAAGGATGGGCATGACTGCTAAATGCGGTAAGTGCCATGAGGCCCTGTCGACGGATGAACAGAGCGCACAGCCGGAGGACAGCTTTAAAATGCGGTGTGCCCAGTGCGGTGCCAAAAACAAAATCCCGGCCGGCAAACTCAAGGCGGGTGCAAAATGCGGCAAATGTAAATCGGCGCTGAACACAGAGGAACTGTTTGCCCCCCAGCCTGTCATGGTGACCGAGGCAAATTTTGATGATAAGGTGTTAAAGTCTCCCCTGCCGGTACTTTTATTTGCCTGGGCACCCTGGTGAACGAGCTGTGGTGCCGTGGCACCGATTATCGACCAGTTTGGGGTCGAATCCAAAGGCAAAGTAAGGGTTGGCAAATTGAATATCGATGCCAACCAGAATCTGGCGGCAAAATTCAATATCCTCAGCGTTCCTTTCCTGTTTATTTTTGACAATGGAAATCTGAAAGAGAGCATGCCGGGCGGCATGCAGAAGCATGATTTGATGATGAAAATGGCACCAGATATCTAGTCATATTTTCTTAGCCCTAAAACTTAAATTATATTTGTTTTTAGACGGGAACGCTAACATAGCGTAAACAAATCCGAGTCGCCTATCGAAATTCGAAACAATTTCTAAACTGGATTCGGAAATGACCAAACAGTTTTGAATTTTTGTCATTTTTACATTGGGATTTGTTTCGGATTTCGGAATTCGTGCTTAGAATTTACTGCTATCTTTTACAGAGCGAATATTCAGCATGAGTCCGCATGCGGTGAGATACTCGCAAAGAAAATACTCGAGATCCTGAGCAAGGACATCGGGTTAAGCGACGACGTTGCCCATTACATCGACTCTACCTTTTCCAATCCCACCATCGAAGAGCTTCAGACCATCCTGGCCGATGATTCCAACTGCGAGAAAGACTCCCTGGTGGAGCTGCTCTTTTTCCCGGATGAATCCATGCAGATTCAGCTGGAGGAAACGCTCGAACGGCACAGGCCTCAAAATGAAGACGAAAATAGGATCCTGACTGATCTTTGCCGGGACCCGCTGCAAGTCACCTTCCGGTTTGAAGATGACCGGGGGGCAATAAAACTG
>PVMK01175484.1_pt1 | contig 10571 bp, 8 predicted proteins | sample 1853481 | NCBI WGS metagenome assembly PVMK01 (sample SAMN08533507, study PRJNA380276) | Marine sediment metagenome, whole genome shotgun sequencing project. | reverse complement strand
ACCTCCTTATTAAGCGCAAATAGTACCTGCGTATATTAGCATATATAAGAGAGTGCTGAAACAGTCTCAATCAACCCCCTATATACCCCAATCTTGGGGGACTTTTTACAGCTGGGGGACACCCCCAGACCCCCGGCAGGAAGTATCCAACACCTTTTATTCAGCGGTCTCTTAGGCCATAGCATAAACAGGCGAAGCCCCGTGGTCAAGGATTCGTTGTATTTAGGCCAATTCCTAACCGGTTCAATGCCTGTTCTCATCTTGATAGATGTTAATCCATTTGGATAACATACTATCTCTTATTTTGTCCAGCCAGTGCTGGCTCTCTCTTCTTCCTCTTCCCCGCCGGTTGCCTATCATGCTTACTTGGTATAACCAGCTCGCTACGGTAACCGCAACGGAGACAAACCTCATACCAGCCGAACTCATCACGATCGATGAACATGTCACCACTACAGCGAATGCATCCCTTCAATTTCCACATTGCTACCTTAACCTCCTCACTTCCAGTGTAGCTATATTATAGCTATGCACCTAAATTTGTATGTGACCTTTGTCTCATTAAAGAGCACATCATTAATAAGAGACTGCTGAAATAGTCTCAATCAACCCCCTAATCCCCCAATCTTGGGGGATTTTTTATAGCTGGGGGACACCCCCAGACCCCCGGCAGGAAGTATCCTGCACCTCTTTCTTCAGCAGTCTTAATAATATAACTCCCGCTGTAAAGAACGCGTAAAGATACAGCAATAGAGCCGGTTTTTCTGATTTGCCTATTCTAAAAGGAACGGTTTCAATGCAGATGGCATTATGTAGCAGCCATTAGTTCGGAGGATTATATAGGATATGTGATGAACAAAAAGTGTGTAGGATCAAGGAGCTTGAATAGCGGGTGATTTGGATATTCGGCCCGTGAACCCGAAATTTGATAACCGGAATGACCCAGAGAGGTCAACAGAGGTATCGCCGTATTTCCCATAAAGGCCGATATACAACAAGGCCGAATATCAGCTGCATCGATATCTTGGTATTGTATCAGCTGAGCATGTAACGATGATTCTCTGGTTCTCGACAAGATTCTCTACGTGAGCCTTAATCTCTTCCAGAGCCATGATGAAATCCACTGTTCCCAGTTCATCGATGCTTGAGTTCTGAATTAGTTCTTGGTGCTGCAGGTAATAGTCTTTTGTTAATTCGTAAAGACTCTTTTCTTTATTGCAGAGCTCACAGAGTTCGTCCAAACGGCGGTAGTGGAAGAGCTCGATTTCTCGTGCTCTTCGGCTAACCGAATCGATTTCCTCTTCGTGAGCCGGTAATCCGAATGCGAATCCAAGATTGGCTGCCTTTGCGAGGGAGCCCAAATAGACTTCCAGCCCTCCTCCATTCCAGAGACTCTTGGGAACCTGATGGGGGGGTAGTCACGGAAAGAATGTGATCTCCCAGGAACAGGAAAGGGCCGCAGCCAATACAAATGTGGCCCGGGGTATGTCCTGGAGTGTGGTGGACTTTGTAGCCGTTGATTATCTCCTGACCGTCGTGGACTTCTATCAGATCGTAGTCGCCGGGATGAATATCCAGTTGACCGAAGTCAGCTAAAACGTCAAAATTTACTTCGCAGCCTGCTTCCTCGCTTAACTCGCGCGTGTGTTGTCTCCATTCCAGATATACAGTGTGATAGTCATTGATTACCCTCGTGTCCGGAGGGCTCATGTATAACCTCTTGCCCTTCAGTTTCGTGTATCCTAGCATTCCAAAGTGATCCCCGTGTCCGTGAGTAATTACTATGTTTCTTACGTCGTCCAGGCTGATGTTCTCATTGAAACCACCGGCTATCGTAGCGAAGCCCTTCTCCAGATCGATTATGCCCGTATCGCTATTGAAGCCGACATCTATCAGGGTTGCTTCTCTATCAAGAAGCAGATAGATATTCGTGAAATGATTTGGGAAACTCTCCACCTTCAACTGATATATTCGAATGTTACCAGAGGTATATCTAACAACTCCGTCAATCTGGCTTTTCCCCACTGCTGAACGACCTCCCAGATCCATCATTATTTGGCCACCTCGTCTGCGGGATTGTATTTATAAACCATCTCCTTTTACTCCTTATTTAAGTTTGTTTTCACGTCTATCGCCTCACCATGCAAGAGTGCCTTATCCTTCAGCTTCTCGAGCAATGACCATAGCTGTGCATATTCCTCATCCGTTATTGAACTGATTATGGTTCGCAGGATATCCTTTTTCACAATTTGATCTAGAGCCTCCCGCCCCTTCTTTGTCATCACTACTTTTTTAAGCTTCTTATTGTGATTATACCCTTCGCGTATCACCAGCCCGTTTCTTTCCATGCGATCTAGGAGCCCTGACACAGTAGGACGTTTCCGCATCATCCATCGCGATATCTCAGCAGGGGTTGCTGACTCACCCAAGCCATCTACTACTAGTAGTAGCGCGGCCTCCATGCTGGTGATACCAAGCTCCTTTACCTCGTTATACCTCGTCCGGAACAACGCGATTTGAGTTAAATAGATGAGAGTGTAGAGATTATAGCTACTGTCAAGGAAAGGAACATATTTCCGATAGGCTGGGTTTTCATTTCTATTTAGAACTTTAGTCACATTCGCCTCCGGCACCTGAATTCTGTGCCTAAATATACCATTAACCTAAGCCATTGTTACAGCTTGCTCTTCTGTTTCATAATTGATAATATCTTTGGTCTCCTGAACGTAATGGGTACTTGACAAATTGAAAATACCGTATAATAATTAGCATGCTAACTATTTTATACTAGCATAGTAACACAACAGCACTGAAATAGCCAGCAAACACCGAAAAAGAAGGAGCACCACATAATGAGTGCATTAGACGAATTAACCAGTATCGTCAACAATCTTGTCAATCCACATATTGAGGAATGGAAACAGCAAGGCAAGAAGGTGGTTGGCTTTATGTGCACGTATGTTCCCGAAGAAATACTGTACGCGGCCGGCATACTCCCTGTCCGATTAAGGGCTCCTAACTGTGTGGAAACCACCTCGGCAGACGTGTACATGAGCCACCTGAACTGTACGTTCATCCGCTCTTGCCTGGAGTTTACATTGGAGGACAAGTATAAATTTCTCGACGGTCTCGTTTTCACCAACAGCTGTGACCATGTCCGTCGCATGTATGATATATTGGGAGAAATCAGGCCGACAGATTTCCCCTTGCTCTATCTTATCAGTGTCCCCCATAAGGTTAACGATGATTTAATTGCCTGGTTCAGAGATGAACTGGGTAGATTTAAACAAACTGTGGAGAAGACCTTTGGAGTGGAAATCACCGATGCAAGTTTGAGAAATGCCATTGATGTTTACAACGAAACGAGAAGTCTATTAAGGCAATTATACGATCTCCGCAAAGGCAAGAACCCACCTCTGACAGGGGCCGAAACTCTCAGCGTTATCGTAGCTGGGTTCTCGTTGCCCAAGAATAAATATAATGAGCTGCTGAGGCAGCTACTAGACGAGCTAGGAGAGAGAGAAGGTATTTCTGATTACAGGGTCAGATTGATGATAGCCGGAAGCGGGGGATGCGACAATCCTGCCTATCTACAAGTGATGGAGGACCTGGGCGGTTTAGTAGTGACCGATAGCCTGTGCTTCGGAAGCAGATATTTCTGGGAACCAGTCGAAGTCGGCAATGATCCATTACTCAACCTGGCAAAGGCCTCTCTGAATCGCCCATCATGTCCCAGAATGGTAGACAATGCCGGTGAAAGGTCTGATTATATGAAGCAGATGGTTAATGATTTTAACGTAGACGGCGTCGTTTTCCAGAGAATCAGGTACTGCGATCTCTGGGGTGGGCAGCTCCTCTACCTGGAGAAGGAAATGAAGGAATCGAATATTCCCATGCTGAGCATTGATAGGGAATACTCTCTGGGTGCTGTGGGACAGCTCAGGACCAGGGTCCAGGCATTCCTGGAAAGGATAGAGAGCTAATGGTTACAGAAGAAAAGAAGGATGCCCTAAAAGAGGTATTAGATTACCTGAGTTTCGCAACAGATATGATAGTGGAAAGGTTTGGGGAGAAGCACCCTGAGTGGGCGTGGATATATGCATTGCTAGTGGATTACTACGAGGAGGCGCATAAAGCAAAGGATGAAGGTAAACCTGTAGCCTGGATTAATTTCGGGGTCCCGCCGGAGTTGTTTTATGCAATGGATATAATGCCTGTTGTTATGGATGCTTTAACTGGCTCACTCGCATCAATCGGGAGTGCCCTCAAATATATCGACATAGCAGAAACCCGCGTTCCTGACTATATATGTGCAAATAATAAGATCCTAATTGGTGCCGCTTTGGCCGGGGATGTACCCATCCCCGATATACTTGTACACCCGGCACATCCCTGCGATTCCAATCTTGCAACGTATCCGGTTTTAGCGGAATACTACAAATTCCCCTATTTCTGCATCGACATGCCCTATTTTAAGACCGAGCGTAGCGCTCCCTATGTAGCCGGTGAACTAAGGAAACTGGTATCCCTACTGGAGGAGATTACGGGGAAGCGACTGGATATAGATAAACTGAAGCAGGTAATGCAGTACTCAAATCAAGCTCACGAATTGATCCTTAAACACGAGGTATTAAGGCAAGCTGTTCCCTGCCCTTATTCAAGCCTGGAAGCGATCGCGGAATACGGTATAGTCTTAGCATTGGCGGGGACTCCGCAACTGGTGGACTACTTTGAAAGAAGATACGCACTTTCAAAAGATAAAGTATCAAGAGGCGAAGGACACCTACCCAAAGAAAGGGAGAAACATCGGCTTGTTTGGATATATGGTGCACCTACATTCGATATGACGCTCCTTATGTGGCTGGAAAAGGAGTATGGGGCCGTATCTGTAGCCAATATGAATAACAACTTTACCATAAAGCCGGTAGAGGATCTATCTAATTTGGACAGTATATTATTGGGTTTGGCGGAAAAAGTAACACTATTGCCAATGACAAGGGAATGCGGAGGCCCGTGGGAGAATTGGCTAGACGCTTCTATGGATCTGATAAAGCGTTACAAGGCAGATGCTGCCGTTTTTGCCGGACATGTCGCCTGTAAATCAAACTGGGCTGTAATCAAGCTGATAAAGGACAAGCTGCACGATGAGCTCGGGATCCCAACGTTAGTACTTGAGATGGATCTCTTTGACCCCAGGGTCGCGTCTACAGATGCGCTAAAAGCTCAATTCGACAGTTTCTTTAATGTACATTTCCAGGAATGATTGGAGGATATCGGGACTAGAGCCTAAGTAAAAAATCTGGAAAAGGTACAATGTCTATAATTGATGAAGTCAGGAAAGCCGTCGGCTCCTAATATGAGTAAGAAGATCGCCATAACGGGCAAGGGGGGCAGTGGAAAAACCATGCTCACTGCAATAATGACTAAACTCCTAGCTCCAAACAAGGACATTAAGCTTCTGGCCATAGACGCCGATTCTGCTGTGAACTTGCCTTATGCACTGGGTATAGAGGCGAAGCGCACCGTAGCCGAGATTAGGCAGCAGATAATCGAAGATCCAGAAGCAAGGGCTGAAATTAAAGATAAAAACATTCGTATCGTAATGGAAGAATCCTTAGAAACAGGGAACGGATTTCACATGCTCGTAATGGGCCGGCCTGAAGGACCTGGGTGCTATTGCTCCGTTAATGATCTATTGAGATATGGGATAGAAGGTTTGTCACAGCAGTACGACGTTACCCTTATAGATTGCGAGGCCGGACCTGAGCAGGTCAATAGAAGGGTCGTGAAATCAGTAGATGTTCTCATAGTTGTTACGGATACCTCGATCAGGGGAGCTCGGGTGGCCGATTCAATACTAAGAGTTATACAAAGGGACGAGTCTATCAGGCCTGCCGCGATGGGCCTGGTCATTAACAGATTCAAGGGGGACGATGAGCTGATAATGGAAAGTGTAAAAAAATGGGGTTTAGATATCTTTGGTCGTATTCCAGAAGACCAAAACATCACAGACTATGATGCAAGTGGCAGGCCCAATTTTCAATCTCCCTGAAACCTCACCGAGCGTGGTAGCTGTTACAGAGATGTTAACAAAGCTAGGCCTTTACTAGTGGATGAGACCAGGGAGCTAGAGTAATGAATAATAAAGACGCTTATGAATCCATACTAGAGATGTACGAAGGAAAGCCATTTACAGTGTCAAAGGTGGCTGACTCATTATTAGAAGTCTTGCGCTTTTCAATTTACACCTGAGGAGGCGGATCTGGCCGTTAAAGTGGGTCTGAAGGGAGGGAAGCTTGATGAAATTCAAGAGAGAACTGGTATTGAAAAGAACAAGTTGAAAAAGATGCTCAATACTATGGCGGATAAAGGCACGATGTGGATAAGACCGGGAAAAGAGGACCCAACGTACAGGACTATAGGGGTTGCGGGCCCCGGACTTCTTGAGACGGGTGGTTGGGGCAATATAAGGTTTCCGTACTCGGTACAACTCATGAAAGCATTGTATGAGTTCCAGCTTGATTTTGCGACGAAGATCCTCGCCAAGATACCATTTTCTATAGCTCAAGTGTGGACCACCCCGGCTGCCCTACCCGCTGATGCCGAGCCGAATCAGAATGTAGCCGAAAGGATTAAGGAGGCTGGCTACTGGGGGGTGTCTACGTGCTCATGTCGCCTCCCACATTGGATCGCTGACCCCGGGAATCACTGTAACCACCTGTTGGAAACGTGCCTTTTCTTGGGGGATATGGCTCGATGGGGTGTCGAGCATGGCATGTGCCGGGAGATTACTTATCAGAATGCTATCGAGATCCTGCGGAAATGCAATGAGGAGGGTTTGGTGCACACCTATGATCCCAATGAGTTCATCTGTAATTGCTGCCCCGGATTGCTGTGTGTTGCAGGTTGGCAATAGAGAACCGGGAGCCAAGGTGTTGCAACCCTCTGAGTTCGTAGCCCAGATCGATGAGTCAACCTGCAATGCATGCAGCAACTGCGCTGACCGCTGCCCGTTCGGTGCAATAGAGGTTGATACATATGCTTGTGTTGATACAGACAAATGCCTTGGATGCGGGGTATGTTTTCCCACTTGTTCAACAGATTCAATAAAGTTCATGAGACGTCCAAAGATAGAAGACCCCCGTACAGTGGCGGTGGCATAGTATAACCATGAACAGTGTATTCTTTTAGAAAACGCTGATTTGATATTGGGTACGTCAATATCTAAGGAGTGATTATCGTGGCTGGGAAGGTCAAGAAATTAGAAGCAGATGTTGTAATCGCCGGTAGTGGTCCGGGTGGATGTGCTATAGCCAAGGAGCTCTCTAAAAAGGGAAAGAAGGTAATCCTTATTGAGAAGGGCAGGGATGATGACAGGTTTAATGGAAACGGCCTTGGCGTTTTCCTTCGCATGGAAAAGGGATTCCACTTCCCGCTTCCGATGAAAAGAACAGAGGAAGGCTATAACGTGGTATTGGCCAAGTGCCTGGGGGGCGGAACCTTCTTATATGCCGGATCAGCATTCGAGCCGGATACTGATTACTGGAAAAGGTACGGTATTGAGCTCCCGCAGGATTTAACGGATGAAGCCATGGAGGAATGCTGGGTCAACCTGGTTCCCGAGGATTTCATTGGACCAGGAACAAGGCGTGTATGGGAAGCGGCAAGTGAACTTGGTATACCATTTGAGAAGCTACATCGGCACATCGATTTCAGCAAGTGCAAGATCGGTTGTGAGTACTGCACAAATGGCTGCCGCAAAGGGGCCAAGTGGACAGCCAAAGTATTTGCGGATGAAGCGGCCAAGAATGGGGCCACACTGCTGACACATACGGAGGTAAGGAATGTCATTATTGAAGATGGCGCCGCCACTGGTGTGTGGGCAATGGGGAAAGGTGAGCAATATCAGATTAATGCCAAAGCTGTCGTCTGCAGTGCCGGTGGCACACATACAGCACGTATACTACAGCGTGCTGGATTCAAGGATGCCGGCAGCTGGTTTACCGGAGATCCTACGTTCTTTACTTTTGGTTTTGTCAAAGATGGTCCGGGTAACGCCGGTGAGCACAACATGGCTGTCGGTTGGCACGATGAAGAGCACAAGATCGTTTTTTGCAGCATGATCTCGCCATTGGGTGCATGGCATATGCAATTTCTACAGGATGAACCAATCAAGAGCTTAACACGGTTGAACCGTTTTCGAAAGGCACTGGGCGTGTTTGCCAAGGTATCCGATGATGGTGTTGGCCGGGTGATGGCCAATGGCAAGATAACGAAAACCTTTACCGAACAGGACAACAGGCGCTTCGAGTACGCCCGTGAGACCAATAAAAAGGTCCTGGTGAAGGCGGGGTGTGACCCCGATGATATTCATCATTCGGGCTTTGTCATGGGGCATCCCAGCGGCACCGTTAAAGTGGGTGAGTTGTTGGATACCAATCTAGAGACGTCAGTTAAGAACCTCTATTGCTGTGACACCAGTGTATTCCCCGAAGCCCCTGGTAGGCCGCCGGCCCTCACCGTAGTTATACTTGGCAAACGCCTCGCTAAACGACTGGAATCTATTGTTTAGATTGGTGCCAATCCAGAGCCCAGTTGTGAAAGTGGCTCCTGCTAAGTACTCAGGAGGCCAGTCTGAGTGTCACTTTTCAAGCTCTCTGGAGCCCCTTGTTACGCTCTCTTGATGGAATCTCAAGCTTTCTGTGATGTGGGTGTGACGTCAGTGTAATACTGTTACAGTCCGCCTCTTATTAGTTTAATATCCCTCCCGCACCTCTTGTGTGCTTTACAGTAAGCAGTTCTAAATAAGAAAAGAGGTATTCTTATTGGAAAGAGACTGCTGAAATACTCTCAATCAACCCCCTATATCCCCCAATCTTTGGGGACTTTTAAAGCTGGGGGACACCCCCAGACCCCCGGCAGGAAGTATCCTGCACCTCTTTTTCATCGGTCTCGGGAAGTAATTACTCTATCACTGAGTTACACTCGCTGAAATCACACCTATTGTATGCACCACACCCCCGATTGTTAGGGGAGCGTACTCGTTTAGTACACTAGCTAGATTGTAAATCTATGGCCAGTATATTAGAATAATTCAGGATTCGGAATGAATAGGAGATGGAAATGATAGGGATAACGTCGTACGGTGCCTATATACCCTGGCACCGGATAGACCGGCAGAATTTCCTTAAGGCCTGGGGAGGCTTTGCTATGCCCGGGGAAAAGGCAATTGCCAGCTATGATGAAGATAGCGTGACAATGGCCGTTGAAGCAGCTATAGACTGCCTGAGGGGCATAGACTCACATACGGTTGATGGGCTCTATTTTGCTACCACTACCTCTCCCTATAAGGAGAAGCAGTGCTCCGCCTTGATGGCATTGCCCCTCGATTTACGTCGTGACATCCGCACGGCGGATATAACCACTTCGTTGCGGTCGGGGACAACCGCGTTATCTCTGGCTCTGGACACTATTAGAGCTGGCACAGCAAATAGCATCCTGGTAGCTGTTTCTGACAGGCGCATGGCCGCCCCGGGCGGTATGATGGAGCAGGGCCTGGGCGACGGCGCTGCTGCCCTTCTCTTAGGCACGGATAATGTCATAGCCGAGATTCAGGAGAGCTACTCGATCTCTGATGAACTGGCGGGCACATGGCGGTCTGAGAGCGACACCTTTGTACGCTCGTGGGAAGACCGCATGATACTGGACGAGGGCTATTCCAAGCTTCTCCCCGAGGCCATATCCGGATTGATGAAGAAGTGTGGCCTCTCGCCAAAAGACCTAACCAAAGTGGTTTTCGATCCGTCCGGCGATGTGCGGAGGCATGGGAAAGCAGCGGCAGCGCTGGGGTTCGACCCCTCTCAGCTCCAGGACCCGCTTAGCGTCTTCATGAATGTGGGCATCACCGGCTGTGCCATGGCCCCGATGATGCTGGTAAGCGCCCTTGAGGAAGCCAGGCCCGGGGACAAGATACTCTTTGCCGGCTATGGAAATGGTGCCGACGCATTTCTCCTGCAGGTAACCGATGCCATAGAGAAGCTGGGAGAGCGCCGCGGGATGAGAAAGCATTTGGAGTCCAAGCATATGCTGGAAAACTACAACGATTATCTTCGCTGGCGTGACCTGGTTACATTGGAAGCAGCGAGGAGGCCCGAGAAGCAGCATATCCGACTATCGGCTATCTGGCGGGAGAGGAGAGTCCTGCTGGGCCTGTGGGGAGTAAAGTGCAGGCGCTGCGGCACCCCGCAGTATGACAACGGTGCTATGGGGACCTCACCCATACGCGTGTGTGCCGAGTGCCAGGCGCAGGATGATTTTGAGGACTATAACTTCGCCGGAAGGAAGGCCAAGGTCTTCAGCTTCACTCACGACAGGCTGGCTCCGGTCATTGACCCCCCTGCTTCAGTAGTGCTGATAGAGTTTGAGGGCGGTGGCAGGGCTTTCTTCGATCTCACCGATCGCGATCCGGATAAGATAGATGTGGGCACTGACGTGGAGATGACTTTCAGAAAACTACAGTTTGACCGGGGCATCAGCAACTATTTCTGGAAGGCCCGGCCGATAAGGTGTTA
>PVMK01169321.1_pt1 | contig 10572 bp, 1 predicted proteins | sample 1853481 | NCBI WGS metagenome assembly PVMK01 (sample SAMN08533507, study PRJNA380276) | Marine sediment metagenome, whole genome shotgun sequencing project. | reverse complement strand
CGCCTTGCCGATCCTTATCACTGCCGGCAAGGACCGCCCAGGTCTGAGCATTCAGGTCAATCTGACACTCGGCATCATTAGGACCCCCCAACGTTGAGCCGTCGTCGTAATAGCCACGCAGATACCATTCACCGGTCCAGGCATTTTTCTCAATGTTCTCGTTGAGCTTGCGTCTATGTTCGCGAAACGTATTTGCACGCCGATAATCTTTACGAATTTCGCACAGCGGTTCGAACTGCTGGCATACTTTAATTAGGAACCAACCCAGCCAGACGCTTTCGCCCTTGCCCGCAATACCAACACGACTTAGCCCGTCATTCCAATCGCCAGTCCCGATCGGCGGCAAACCGTGTCGACCCAGACTGGTTCTACACTCGATAGCGCGACAGCAATGCTCGTAAATAGTGTCGACGTCACCCCCATACTCGAACTCTCCGTAACGCTCTGTCTCATCCTCCGCTAGCGGAGCCGCAGATAAAAATGGTGCGTTGACGTCAAGTATCGAATAATCACCCGTAGCGTCGATGTACTCAGACACAACATAGGGCAGCCAGAGGAGGTCGTCAGAGCATCGAGTTCGCACGCCTCGCATGGGGTCACGATGCCACCAATGTAATACATCACCTTCCTCAAACTGCACGCTCGCAGCTGCAACAATTTGTTTCGCAGCAATCTCGGGTTGCGAATGAAACAGTGCCATTACATCCTGCAATTGATCTCGAAAGCCGAAGCCGCCGCTCACCTGGTAAAAACCCAATCGCCCCCAAAGGCGTGACGAAATAACTTGGTATGGGAGCCAATAGTTCATAAGCGAGTCTAAGCACTTATCCGGCGTCTTGATCGTCATCGATTCACGCAAGTTCTTCCACTGCTGGTACTGGTCCCGCATTGACACAGCCGGCTGGTCTGAGGAACGGGCGTTCATTGCAAGCTCTTTGGCTGCGCGAACGTCAACGCCAGCACCCAGTGCGAAATGCAACTCTGTTGATTCGCCCTCTGCAAGACAGACATGCACTTGGAATACTGCCATTGGAAAGGCGCTCGAGCCGACGAAACGCGACGGACCGATCGCTCTGAGTCCAGCGGGCTGTTGCCATGATCGCATGGATCCTAAGAACTCGCCGCCGTCAGTCGTTATGCCGTGGGCCGGGAGGCTACAAGTTAGAAACGCTGTTGTCGCGGAATTACGGGGTGAGAAATGATTACGCACGAACAGTGCGTTCTTTTCCTCATCCCAAAATGGCACTAGGTGCGTCTGTGCGCCGCGTGTGACGGGGCCAAGCCGCCATTCGGCGGCATAGGTTATCGTCAAACGGCGAGTGCGCGGCCAGCGGTTCGTGAGGCTTAGGCGAACGTACTTTACGGGCTCCTGAGTATCGACACTGACAGAGACGGATTGCTCGAGTCCTTCACTATTATGGGTAAAAGTGCTGCTTCCGGTGCTATGGCAGACGTTGTATGGTGCGTCATCGCGGGCAGGTCCAGGAGTTGGCGACCAGAATAAGCCCGTTTCCTCGTCTCGGATGTACAGCGCCTCGCCTGTTTCATCCAATACGGGATCGTTGCTCCATGGCGTCAATGCAAACTCGCCACTATTTTTGAACCAACTAAATGAGCTGCCGGATTCACTGATGAGAGTACCAAAATCAGGGTTTGCTAAAACGTTGCACCACGGAGCCGGGGTATGGCAATTCTTGCCCAGGTGTACGTGGTAGTTTCCGGTGCTAAAGTCGATGCCACCGATACCGTTGTCCGCCGTCAGATTCGTCGACCGTTTTACGGGCTCAATAGGAAGCCGCTGAATCGGGGCGCTTGGCTGCGGCAAAAACGCCGGAATCGGAGCCGACGACCTGCGTGACATCGCAAGCTGCTGCTCCCAATCTCCACGCTGCAAATCGAGAAAAACATTCGAAGAGCCATAGATCGCGTTACGGTCACCCGACGCCAGGCTAAACGCCGGCAATATGAAGCTTGATATTGACCGAACTCCGGCCGTCCCGTGCAGTGTAGTCTCGACGAGCTTCCGCAGTTTGTCCTGAGCGGGGTGAGCATAACCTGTATCACCCTCGTCGATAAATACGGCGTCAGCAGTGATACCGCGGTGCTGGCAGACGGACAATGCTGTCATTAGTGATTCAATGTCGCTGACCTTGCTCGATTCGCCGATTAGTGCGGTGATGATCGGTCGATCACCGGAAATGCCATGCTGCCAAAGACGGTGTTGCGCCTCGTTTGTCTTGGCTATGCCATTGGTGCGCTCGAAACCAAATTGCTGTGGCAATAATGTTGCGCCGACTAGTTCAAAGGCTCGCTTTACATCTTCTGAAGTCGCCCGCAAATGAAGTATTTCATGTTCGGCATGCCGGCGAGCCTCGTTCATCGTCCACTCTATCTGTTGCATTGAGTCCAGGCGGTCGATGTCACGAAGGACCTGTGCCTGGTCATTTCCTGCGGCGTTCACAAAGGCAAGCCTTACCGCTGCCCTCGCCGGTATCTCGATGTGTACCGCGATCACAGATACTGGATCGAGCGTCCCGCCGCTACGGTTTGAGAAATTTGGTGAGCGGGGCTGCAATGCTAGTGGATTACTACGGTCGCCGTTTCGTCCCAAAAACGACTCTCGATCAGTTTCGAATTCAATCTCGCAGCGACTGTCGTCAGAGACAACGACTTTGCTTGCTAGGAATAAACCTAATTCGTCAGGTTCTCTGTTGCGTCTTCCGAATAACAAAGTTTGTCGTTCTTCGAGCCAGTCGTCCTCAACAAATAATTTGCTAAATGCAGGGTGTCTCGCGTCACTCTCCGCTGGAGCGAGCACAGGTTCTGCATAGCAACAAATAACGATTCGACGTACTTGATCGCTGTCATTGGTGATACCTATTCTGCGGATCTCAACGTCGCTAAAGGGTGCAACGACAACTTGCTGTCTAATAAGTAAGTCATGCCGCGTATCGCGAAATTCGATGCGGTCCGGGCTGTTGACTATACTGACGTCATCGCTACTGGGCCCGATGCTCGGCGACCACGTAAGATTGCGGTCGACATCTTTGACGTAGATTAACGAACCGCTGTTCATTCCATGAACGTCGGGACGCCAACGGGTGATCGAGTGTCCCCGCCACAGTAAGTTTCCCCCACCAAAGCTGGATACGCGACTTGTCAGTCGTTGATTCGCCAATACTGCAACAGCACCGTCGCCCGGTGCTGTTACCCATTGGCTAAGTGCCACTGTAAGGGGTAGCGCCTGTTTGAGCGGCGCCTCAAATGTTTCCAGAGACTGAACCACAGTTCGTCGGGGAAGCTGCTCGTACAAAAGGTATTCGGCATTCGCTATTTGCGGATTGCGATGAAATCGATCGACCATGCGATCACCAGTCAGCACATTCGCGATTGCGGTAAGACTCATACCTTGATGGTGAGCCATATAAGACTGCACAACTTTTGGGGTCAGGCGGTGGTGTTGATCTGCAGTGCCAAAGTCAAGCGCCTCATACAAACCGTACCCACCCCATCCGCCGAACTTTTCAATGTTCCGAGAGTTTTTGACAACTTCGGACGGTACGTAGGCGAGGGCGAGCATGCTCGCGTAACTCGAAACTACAAGCCGTTCGCCCTGATCCCACTTCAGTCCCAGCAATGGTATGCCGAATGCTTGATACTGGTAACGACCGTGCTGATCGAAGTGATGGTATCCGGACTCGGAGACGCCCCAGGGAATTCGAAAGCGCCGACCAAAACGTCGCTGTTGACGGATCGCGCCGCGATTGGATTGACCAAGCAGTCCAAATCGGGGAGTGCGCATCAGCAAGCGCGGCATCAGGTACTCAAATGAAGTGGCGCTCCACGACAGCAAAACCCGCAATCCTTTGATGCTCGTTAGCGGACGTCCTAGGTGCATCCAGTGCTTCGGTGGAGCATCATTTTTCGCGATGGCAATGAAACTGGCAAGGCGCGCCTCGGAGGCCAGCAAGTCATAGTAGCTAACGTCTAGTTCGCCGAGATCGGCCCGATATCCGACATGAAACAGGTGGCGATTGCTGTCGTACAAAAAGCGGAAATCTGTATCGGAAATCTGCCTATCAATAATCGTAACGAGGCGTTGAATTGCCTCATGCATTGATTGAACATTTTGCTTTGCTGTTGACAGTGCTGATCGTAGTTCGTTGATACGTCGGAGCACGGCATCGCCAGTGAGGCCTTGATCTGCCGAAGCCTTCTGTATTGTCCGTAAGTGTCTTTCCGCGATCTCGACCTGCTTCGGTAAGTTGCCCCAAGTGGTTGCAGCACACAGTTCAGAACGTATCTGCTGGACGAACGGAGCGACGTCACTAGCTAACTCACAATTGGCCAGATTGTCGAGCTCGGCATCCCAAGTAAGAACTTCGCGTCTTTCTGCTGCGACGGATAACGCGCGGCGGCTGAAATCCTGAACATGGTTACGAACTTCTTCTATTTCTTCACTCGTCCACGCAATTTCTTCGTCGACGACCGCATTTAACAGGGCGGTGTTGAGGGCCTCCGCATAATCGGCGGCGGTGTCGTAGAGACTTTCCCGAGTATCTTCACCAGCATGAAGGTCAGACTCGATTGTATTGATTTCGGATAACAACTTTTCCTTCGAACCGGTGTTGCGCGGATCGTCCAATCGAGCCAGTGACTCACGGAGTAACGCCAGGTCGTCACACATTCCCTGCGCTGCCATGGCGGGCGATATCTCGGAGCACGATATTTCCAACAAGCTCTCGCGCACCGTAAATAACGCAGCCAGAAAGTTTCCACTGTCTACAGTCGAAACATAGCGAGGAGCGAGTGGGCGCAGATCGCCAAGCGAGTACCAGTTGTACAGGTGGCCCCGATACTTTTTCAATTTGTCGACGCTTTCTACGATGTTAAGCAGGTTGTAGACGGTCTTGCGCGTTCCCGCATAGCCAAGGTCATGGGCGGCGACTGCGGATAGCAATGCGAAACCAATATTCGTCGGCGACGTCTGTTGAGCGATTTGTGCCGTTGGTTCTAATTGAACGTTATCCGGTGGAAGCCAGTGACTCTCAGGACCAACATAGCGCTCAAAAAAACGCCAAGTCTGCCGCGCCACCCTTCGCAAATATGCTCGGTCGTCCGCGGTCAAGGTTGGGCGGCTACGGCTATCGATTTGGCTGATTCTTGCTGCGATCTCCGGAGAAACAGCCCAGAGAATTAGTAGAATAGCCACGGCTGGCATGGAGCTGGGCTGAAGCAGAATGATCGCGACAGTATTCAGCACGGCCCATGCGGGATTGGGCCACAACCGCAACCAGTATCTCGAATGACCGCCGTTACCCGACAGATCCCTGGCAACGTCCGCAGCCGTCGTCCACTCGAGAAGGTTACGACGGCTGACAAATAGCCGATAGAGAGTTCGGATTACAGCGTCCAGCGCGACAATCGCTTCAATCGGAAGAATTGCTATCATCAAGAGCCAGCGCGCGAGTTCGTTTCCAGCGCTGTCGCCGATGCTTCGCAGGCTTGATCGAACAGTTCCCCACCGCCACGTGTTCACGTGAAAAGCGGAGAACGCGCGAAGAATCAGGCCCAGTCCAGGTACTATCAACGCAATAGCTGTCCATGCCCATGGATTGATTGGTAAGAACAACCATCCCAACGTTAGGAGCAAAACAATGGCGGGTGCCAGCAAGCTGCGGCGCAGATTGTCAAACAGCTTCCATCGGCCGACCAATCCCGGCGTGAACAATTGCCCAGTCGGGCTTGGCATTCGGCCAAGCAGCCAGGGCAACAATTGCCAGTCCCCTCGAATCCATCGATGCATGCGCTTAAGGTATGCAAGCAAGCTCGTGGGATAGTCTTCGAACATGACGATATCGGACGCCAAGCCCGCACGGCCATACAGCCCTTCGAGCAAATCGTGACTGAGCACGCAGTTTTCAGGGATGCACTCATGAACGCTCGCGCGAAACGCGTCAATTTCATAGATCCCTTTGCCCGCGAAAATGCCTTCCGCGAACAAATCTTGATAAGTATCGGAAACCGCATGGGTGTACAGATCGAGAGTTACATCTCCTGAGAATATTCGAGCGAAGCGGCTAATCGTGCTTGTCGTCGGGTTCGTCTGCAGCCGCGGTTGGATAACGCTGTAGCCATGTTCGATGCGCCCAGTCTCGCCATTTGTCACTGGTCGATTTAGTGGGTGTGCCAACGTACCGATGAGACGACTTGCCGCTGCAACGGGTAGGCGCGTGTCAGCATCCAGCGTAATTACATTGCGAGTCTCGCGTGGTTGCCGTAGTTGACCATGCTGCACTGCGTAGTCCGTATTCTGATCGTTACGCAGCAGATTGTTCAGTTCGATCAACTTGCCTCTTTTCCGTTCCCAACCCATCCACTGGCCGGCATCTGGATTCCATCGCCGGCGCCGATGCAGGAGTACGAATGATGTAGCCGAATCGTTCGGATAACGCGCATTCAAACGGTCGATTCCTGCCTTCGCGTGGGCGAGCAACTCCAAGTCCTGCGCTGTCTCCGCCTCCGCTGCATCGACGTAGTCACTAAGCAATACGATTTGGAGGTCCAACTCGGCGCTGGCGAGGTGGTTGAGCTCCATTGTGTGTAGTGTTTCATCGATCGCTGCACGACTGGTCAACATCGATGGGACGGCAATGAGCGAATGATGTTCTTTCGGGATTCCTTTGGAAAAGTCGAGCTTTGGCAGGCGGTTTGGGGACCGAAAATACGGAGCAAGTTTGTTTACGACGCCGGTCGAAATTGAAAGCGCGGGGAACACCGCCAATGTGAGTATGATGACCTGCAACCCTGGATTTACGGCGCGGTCAGCCAACCAAAGGGCGACGAGCGCACACGCTGCGGCGGCGCCTAACACCATTATTGAGACATAAGCGAGCCCCAGATGGTGCCGCATTGGCGCCAAAGAGCGCCTTAGAACGCTATCTGAGATTTCAAGATGCCGACACAAAATGTCAACGCCGTTGTCAACTATGTAGTAACCAACGTGTTGCACTCGGGGATGCTGCCCGTTGTTGGCGGCAGATTTGCCAAGCCGCAACGCCTCTGATGCGATGTCACATTCGGAGACGCCGCTGGACTTTGATAACTTTTCGATCGCTTTTCGATAGTCATCGCGAGAGCTGAATTCCATCAAAGCGTAGGTGCTGGTCGGGTCTCGGGACAGGATTGCATCTACGCAACTTGTTCGTTCGACGAACCCTTGCCATTGATACGCGCTGATATTTCGCAGCGAAGTAATGCAACCGGCAATTACCGCCGTAAGTTCTTCGACTGCTTCGTTGCTCGGATCTGATTGACTAATAGCTGACGCTTCGGCCGTGCTGTCGCAAATCCTGCCCAGTAGTGCAATTTGCATTGTTGTTGGCAGTGCCCACAGCTCGCCGATCCTGAGCGGTGCTACGGTTTGGTACGCTGTACAAAATCGTTCAAACCTAGGTATATCGAGAGGCAATTCACTCCCTCTCAGCGCCTCAATCACCACACTACTTATTCGAGTATCGTGCCCGGAGCCAGCACGCACTGTCGGCAGCTGTCGAAAATACTTCGGTGGCAGTGCCTTCTTAATGTTTTGTAGCGTGGCACGAAGTACGTGCCCGTTATCCAAAAGCCACTCTGAATAGGGGAGTTTTCGAATCTGCTCCGGGTTACCAGTCTGCAGGCCATGAAGAATCACGCTGACACGCTGATTCAACGAGCGCAACGTAGTGCGAATACCGGTGCTACTACGTTTAGTAGTCAGACCACTAACGTGCATTTCGGCGAGCGATCTAGCAGAAGCCTCAAGTTGAACAGTAGGCTCAGCAGGCAGCATTATCTAAACTATATCGGCGTGTGACTCGTTCAGGAAGACGCTTCGGAAGTTGCTCATCGTGAGGTCGGGTGGTTCGGACCGGAGAACGCGAATCGGGCGTCGCATATGTGATAACAAGCTTTCACAAATGTGACCATACCTACCTGCGGTGTTAGCGTATTCGCCTTGCGCTGCAATGACCAGAAGGTCAGACTTCCCTTCACTTGCGTAGGATTCGATTGCCGCAGCAACATCATCGGCGACGACGATGGCGCCTGATACGTCCGCGTTATCACCAATTTTGGCGGTCAAGTGACTCAGCTGAAAATTAGCCTGCGACCGCGCCGCTCGCTCAATGTGATCGAGGACTCGCCGAGTGTCGGGACTGATGGCATCGATACTTGGAAAATAGTGTGCGTCAATGACCTGGAGCAACTTCACTGAGCCGTCAAAGGTTTGAGCAACCATCGCAGCGAAACTCGATGCCCACTCAGATCGCTGACTTCCATCAACCGCTACGAGAATGTTTGCGTAGCCGTATGTATCGTCATACTCGACTTGTGGATTTATCAATAGGACGGATGCGACAGAAGCAGAAATGATTTTCCGTGCCGTTCCACCGCCCGAAAAACTTTGTGCATTGCCCATGCCGAATCGCGTAAGTACGAGTAAGTCTGTGTTGGTCTCGTTTATCCTTCGCACGATTTCAGTCGCTGCATCACCCTCGCACAGAATCGTGGCGACGCAGTGACCCTTTTTTCGTAGGGTATCCGCCGTGCTGTCGAGGTAAACCTGACGCTGACGCTTCCGCAGGTGCCAATCAACGCTGTCTAGCCGTGTAACGTAGTCTGACCCTGGCTCGCCAACCACACTAATCAGCTCTACTTCTGCGGAAAACGTGTGCGCCATCGCTGAGGCGTGCGGTAGCGCTGCCTCTGCTGTTGATGAGCCGTCGAGCGGTACCAGAATCTTGATCATTTTGACTCACTGCTCCTTCTCGGACGGTGATTTTTCTCAATCTCACCGCTAGATCGCGGCATTGAGCCCCAAGCTGCTAGCCGCTTAACTAAGTGCAGAATGACACCAGAACGAAATCGCCGACATCCGGATTTATGCGTAGGTGTCTGTGATTGATCGGCGCGCACCGGCAATTTCGTCGCTTACCTGGATCTCGCTGTGGTGGTAGCCCTTCTAATTGTGGGCCTGGTTGGACTTTGGTTCGGTACAGAATTGACGATTCGCGGCGCGGTGACCATTGCCAAACGACCAGGCATGTCAGAGCTCATCGTCGGAGTCGCGGTCGTCTCTGTGGGGCAGTGACCTGCTGGAGCTCACCATCACAGTCACTGGCGCGGTTCAGCATCTACGAACCGGCGAAATGACGTCCGACATCATTGTGGGGAGCGCCCTGGTAGCGCCTTAGGACAGATAGGCCTGGTCTTGGGAATTGCCGGTTTGTTGGGATACCTGACGCTACCGAGGCAGATCGTCTATCGCCACGACAGCATTCTTATCGGTTCGTTGTTCATCCTGGCTTTGTGCGGATTCGATGGCCTCGTGACGCGCACTGAAGGTGCCTCGCTGGTCACTATCTATGTCATCTATCTAATCTTCCTGCTAACAGAGCGCAGTCAAAATTAGGAGCCGGACGAAGACGAACCGACTAGTCGCCCTTGTGTTCGTGGCTATAACTTCTACTTGGGCTGGTTATCGTGGCTGGTAGCGCGGTATTGACAGCTCGTACTGTCATCGACGTTGCTAACACTTTGAACAGCGAGCAATCACTCATCGCGGTTGGTATCGTTGGCGTAGGAACCAGCTTGCCAGAATTATCGATCTCCGTTGCCGCAGTAATGAAGAAGTAGTAATAACTGGCGTGAACATGCCAGCCCCAGGTTTCGCGATAGCCAACAAGGTGGGAACTTACTCTGATCTTATCGCGGGTTGCAACTGTGTAAGAAAGGACAAAATCGGCGTTGTATTGATCTTCTTTATTACGAAGAAGAGGCTGCAGAAGCACGAAGCGGCACTAGCTGGCTGGCACGTCATTCGGTACTTATGTGACTTTCTTGTGCCCCCAATTTGATCATGGAATCAATTTGCTGTGCAAAAACAAGGATATCATTCCAATCCGTATAGACATAGTCGCGGTGTGTATCGGTGTCGCCGCCGGCTGTTCGTGTCATCCGTCTCATGAAATATCGAATCAGTGGCCCATAACGGGTGTAAAGTAGAGCGCCAGCAAAGCTGGCTTTATGACATGGATGCCACCGGCTTTTGTCAAAAAACCGTTCCATTATATTGTGTACGCCGCCCTTCTCCTTGTTGTCATCGCCGGCGGCAGCCAAGCTAACTGAGAAAAATGCACTCGGTGTCAACTTCAGCACATTTCGGTACTGGTTAATGAATTTACTCAAGACACGGGGAAATCGGCCCATATAAAGGGGGCCACCGACGATGACACAGCTGATGTCCCTTGCAAATGTGTCCGCTTCGGGAGGACTTTCACGGTCGGCCCGGATGACTACCGTCCTGTGACCTAGCAGGTTTACCGCATTCACTAACTGTTGGACAATCTTGGCAGAATGTCCGTATCTGGTCGCGAACACTATGAGAATCGATTTCTCTTCACACGATTGGCCTGTGTCAGATCGATTATTTTGTTGCGATGCCTCCTGCTCATGTTCGGCGGTCTGTTCTGCGTTGTCAGCTGTCATCTTCTGCATAAAATTTATACCGGTTCGGTTCGACAGATGTCTTCC
>PVMK01116157.1_pt1 | contig 10572 bp, 8 predicted proteins | sample 1853481 | NCBI WGS metagenome assembly PVMK01 (sample SAMN08533507, study PRJNA380276) | Marine sediment metagenome, whole genome shotgun sequencing project. | reverse complement strand
GCGGGCTACATCTATTCCGGATCGACCGCCGCTTATGCCTTTCGTTGCCTGTTAACTGATCCTGATCAAGTAAACCGGGTGTTGTTGATTGGGCCCGCGCACCGGGTCTATGTCGACGGCATGGCGATCCCATCGGTGGATTACTTTGCCACACCTTTGGGTGAGATCGCGCTCGATCGGGCCGGTCTCGATCAAATCAGCCGCTTACCCGGCGTGCAAATCTCCGACGAGGCGCATCGCGAGGAGCATAGCCTCGAGGTCCAATTTCCCTTTCTGCAAACAGTGCTGAATGAATTTACGCTGGTGCCGGTGGTGGTTGGGGGCGCCGGCGTCGACACGGTGGCGGCGGTGATCGATGCACTTGCCGCCGATCCGCATACGCTGGTGGTGATCAGCTCCGATTTGTCGCATTTTCTGAGCTACCAGGAGGCCCGGCGGATCGATGCCGGGACCTGCGAACGAATCTTGCATAAATCAACCACGCTCAAGGGCGACGAAGCCTGTGGCGCCCGAGCGATCAATGGTTTGATGGCCGCGAGCAAATCCCAGGCGCTGGAAGTGTCCCTGTTGCATGCCTGTAACTCCGGCGATACCGCGGGTGAACCAAATCGGGTGGTTGGCTATGCGGCCTTCGCTTTGCATTGATTTAAGCGCCGACGAACAAGCCCGTTTGCTTGACATCGCGCGCCAGTCGATCGTGCGCGGACTCGATTCCGGTACTGCGTTACGATTGGATCTTGCCCAATTCGACGCTAATTTACGCGTTGATTCCGCTGTTTTCATCACCTTGACCCTGGCTGGCAACCTGCGCGGTTGTATCGGTTCGCTGCAGCCGTCGGCGCCGCTCGCCCAGGCAGTGGCAAACTCGGCTTTCAACGCCGCGTTTCGGGATCGACGTTTCGCACAGGTGCAGGCCGGTGAAATCGAAAAGTTACGCATCGAAGTATCGGTACTGTCGGCGATGGAATTAATCACAGCCGGTACGCGGCAGGCCTTAGTCGATAATTTACAGCCGGGCGTGGATGGTTTGCTGCTGGAAGACCAGGGTTACCGATCCACGTTTTTGCCCAAGGTGTGGGAAAAAATCGCCTCGCCGGACGAGTTTGTCGGGCAGTTGATGCTAAAGGCCGGCCTTGACGCCGAGCACTGGTCGAGCTCAATCCGCTGCTATCGCTATCACAGCACTTCCTTCGGCGAGAATTAATCAAACTGCTGGTTGGAGCGGTGTGTATTTTCCGCTATTATCGGCCCACCTTTTCATCCCCGCAAAGTGATCTGATCGAACATGCTATGCCTTCCCGGTAGCCCGGCACACTCTGAATTCAGACTTAAAAAACTACGACAACAACTCAGCGACGCGGGGACCAGCGTAAACGGGCTCAGTAGTCGTTATATTCACCTGGTCGATAGCGGCTCGCGAAACCCCGGCGACGACGAGCTCGAGGTACTGAATAACCTGTTGACCTACGGCCCGCTGCTGCAGGCAGAGCAAGTTGACGGCCTCGAGTTCTACGTGGTGCCGCGCCCCGGTACTATTTCGCCCTGGGCCAGCAAGGCGACCGACATCGCGCATAACTGTGGCCTGAACCGGGTAAACCGTATCGAACGCGGTATTCTGTACACCATCGATACCGTTGACGAGGTGCCGGTCGAGTTGCTGCACGATCGCATGATCGAAGCCGTATTTACCCATCTCGATGACTGTACTGCGCTGTTTCAAAGCCACCAGCCTCGACCGTTGAACGAGATCGATACCACGCACCAGGGACGCAATGCATTAGTGCAGGCCAATATCGATCTTGGGCTCGCCCTGTCGCCCGATGAGATCGATTACCTGGCGCAAGCCTATGTCGAGCTGGGACGCAATCCCAGTGATGTCGAGCTGATGATGTTCGCGCAGGCCAACTCCGAACATTGTCGCCACAAGATATTTAATGCCAGCTGGACTATCGATGGCGTCGAACAGGACATGTCCCTGTTTAATATGATCAAGAATACCCATGCATTGCACAGCGAGGGCGTGTTGTCCGCATATCACGATAATTCGGCGGTAATCGAAGGTTTCAGCGCATCCCGATTCGCGCCGGACACGGCAACGGCTGATTATCGATATGAAGACACTCGGCTCGATATTCTGATGAAGGTCGAAACCCATAACCACCCGACCGCGATTTCACCATTCCCGGGTGCGGCAACCGGTTCCGGAGGGGAGATTCGGGACGAGGGCGCCACCGGCACCGGCTCCAAACCCAAGGCCGGTCTGTGTGGGTTTTCGGTATCGAATCTGAAAATTCCCGGTTTCGAACAACCCTGGGAACAGGATTATGGCAAACCGGGGCGCATCGCCTCCGCGCTCGATATCATGCTCGAAGGTCCTATCGGCGCAGCCTCGTTCAATAATGAATTCGGGCGGCCGAATACCTGCGGTTATTTTCGCAGCTACGAGCAAAGCGTGGTTACCGAGTCCGGCCGCGAAGTACGCGGTTATCACAAACCGATCATGGTAGCGGGTGGCGTTGGCATCATCCGCCGTGAGCATGTTGACAAGCAGGACATCCCACCCGGGTCAAATATCATCGTCCTCGGCGGTCCGGCGATGTTGATTGGTCTCGGCGGTGGCGCCGCTTCGTCGATGGCCAGCGGCAGCAGCAGCGAGAGCCTTGATTTCGCATCGGTACAACGCGGTAACCCGGAGATGGAACGCCGGGCGGGGCGCCGAACTTGATTTACGTAGCATCCCCAACGATGAGCCTGGCATGTCGCCGATGGAGATCTGGTGCAACGAAAGCCAGGAACGCTACGTGCTTGCGGTGGCGGACCAGCGTCTCGAAGACTTTATCGTCTTGTGCGAGCGTGAGCGCTGTATTTACGCGGTACTGGGTAAGGCGACCGAGCGACGCAATTTGCGCGTCAGCGATGCGCAGTTTGATAACCGGCCTGTCGATCTGCCGCTCGATGTGCTGCTAGGTAAACCGCCGAAGATGCATCGTACTGCCGAACACAGGGAAATCACGCAACCTGAATTCGAACCTGGTGATGTCGATCTGCGCGCAGCGCTATACCGGGTGTTGCGCCTGCCGACGGTGGCCGACAAGACCTTTCTTATCAGTATCGGTGACCGTTCGGTTAGCGGCCTGGTGTGTCGCGACCAGATGGTGGGACCATGGCACGTGCCGGTAGCCGATGCATCGGTAACCCTCAGCGATTATCGTGCTTACAGCGGTGAAGTTATGAGTATGGGTGAGCGCACCCCGCTGGCATTACTCGACGCCCCGGCGGCTGGGCGTATCGCGATCGGCGAAGCCCTGACCAACATGGGTTCCGCCTGGGTCGGCGACCTGTCGCGTACCGTGCTGTCCGCCAACTGGATGGCGGCGGCTAGTCACGCCGGCGAGGACGCGAAGCTGTATGATACGGTCAGGGCAGTGGGTATGGAGCTGTGCCCCGAACTCGGCATTACCATTCCGGTGGGTAAGGATTCGTTGTCGATGCAAACCCGCTGGCAGGACGGTGACGACGGCAAGTCGGTTACCGCGCCGTTGTCGTTGATTATCTCCGCCTTCGCGCCCGTCGCCGATGTGCGCAAGACGGTGACCCCCGATATCAAGCCCAGCTCAGAAAACTCTTATTTATTGTTGCTTGATTATGGTGAGGGTCAGAATCGAATCGGCGCTTCCGCGCTGACCCAGGTTTATAGTCAAACCGGTACAAGTGGCCCTGATCTTGATAATGCCGCGCTGTTCAAAGCCGCTTTCATCAGCTTGCAATCGATGCTCGAAGAGGAGTTACTGCTCGCCTATCACGATCGTTCGGACGGTGGGCTCATCGTCACCTTGTGTGAAATGGCCTTCGCCGGGCGTAACGGCTTGATCTGTGATACCAGCAGCCTCGGCGACGATGTGCTGTGCGCATTGTTTGCCGAAGAACTCGGTGTAGTGATGCAGGTGTCGGAGTCGAACCTGCCGAGAGTAGAAGCGAAGCTCCGCGAGGCCGGTGTTGATCACCTGTGCCATCGCCTCGGTGAACCCCAAAGCGAGGCGAAGCTTAAAATAACCCATGCGGGTGAAACGATAATCGATGAATCTATCGTCGAGCTACAGTGCGCCTGGGCTGAAACCACGTTGCAGATGCAGTTGCTGCGCGACAACCCCGAGTGCGCGCAACAGGAATTCGATTTGATTCAGCCCGCACAGCCGGCAAAACTTTTCTCCCGCTTAAGCTTTGATCCAGCCGATGATATTTGCGCGGGACTGGTCGGCGGTGCGGCGCCACGTATCGCGATCCTGCGCGAGGAGGGTGTCAATGGTCAGGTCGAGATGGCGGCCGCGTTCGACCGCGCCGGGTTTAGCGCCAGCGATGTGCACATGAGCGATATAATTTCCGGGCGCGTCAGTCTCGCTGATTTCCAGGGTATAGCCGCCTGCGGTGGCTTTTCCTATGGTGACGTGCTCGGTGCGGGCGAGGGCTGGGCCAAATCGATTCTGTACAACCCTCGCGCTTTTGACGAGTTCTCCGCTTTTTTCGAGCGCGATGACAGTTTCGGGCTGGGCATTTGCAACGGTTGCCAGATGATGTCGAACCTGTATCAAATGATTCCGGGAGCTACGCATTGGCCGCGTTTCGTGCGTAACAAATCGGAACAGTTCGAAGCGCGCGTGGCAATGGCTGAAATACTCGAATCGGCTTCGCTGTTCCTCGCAGGCATGCAGGGCTCGATGATGCCGGTTGTCGTCGCCCATGGTGAAGGTCGCGTCGAGACCCGGACTTGTTCCGCGGACGGGTTGCTCGAGCGCGAACTCGCCTGTCTGCGCTACGTCGATGCGGCGGGCGAAGCCAGCGAAATATACCCACTCAATCCGAATGGTTCGGAGCAGGGGTTGAATGGTTTCAGCAATGAGGACGGACGTTTCACCATCATGATGCCGCATCCCGAACGTATTTTTCGCAGCGTGCAGAATTCCTGGCAAGCAGCTGACTGGGGTGAATACAGCCCCTGGATGCGCATGTTCCGTAATGCACGGCGCTGGATTAACTAGGGAACCTCTGATCAAGCCATGATTCGACCTAACCCTAATGTCGCGGCGATGAATTCCTACGCCTTGGCTGACTGGCGACAGACGCGTGCGTAAGCGAAGCTTCAAACTCGGCGACATCACCTTGACGGATTCACGCCGGCGACGGATCGGCATGATTGTGCCGGCATCGAATACCAATGCCGAACCGGATTGCCTGATGCTGGCGCCGCCCGGCGTTACCATCCACTCCACGCGCAACGGCGGCTACGATGTCGATGAGATCCCGGATTCTGATGAAATGCGGCGCTTTGCGCGCCAGGCGCTCGATCAACAATTACAGTTGCTGGTCGATGGGCGCGTCGAGCTGATTGCCTACGCCTGTACCTCCGCCACGCTGGCTGACGGGCCTGAATTCGATCGGGTGTTTTGCGACGAAATAACCACTAAAACCGGGCTGCCGGCAGTGACCACTGCGGGTGCCCTGATCGAAGCGATCCGCGACCTTGGGGCGCGTCGCGTCGCGTTTACCTCACCCTATGTGCAGCAGCTTGCCGACGAAGCAGTCGATTTCATCGAACAATGCGGGATTGAAGTGGTAAACCAGACTGGTTTCGAAAAGCAACTCAGCAGCCTTGAACAAAATGTGTTAACCCCGCAAGATGCGTACCAGATGGGATTAAAAACGGATCATCCGCGGGCTGAAGCGTTGGTGATTGCGTGCACCGATTACCGCGCCCTGGAGGCTGTACCGGCGCTTGAACAGATGCTTGGCAAACCGGTTATAACGAGTAATTCAGCATTAATGTATGCCTGTCTCAAGCGGCTCGAGATCAACATGGGTGAGATCGAGGCCGGCGGCTGTCTTTTCACGAGTCGGAACTAGTCACGGATATCGTGGTCTAGCTACTATTCAAAATTTAGGGCTGACAATGATCAAGATTAAGAAAAGCTGGGAACTCCCTGAATCCGAGGTAACACCTGAGCCGTTATATCTGCGGCGTCGTGAATTTATCAAGGCGGGTGGATTGATCGGTGGTGCAATGCTGTTGAATCCATGGGCGGCCGCGCAGGCTTCAATCAAGATCGGCGATTATCGCAAACAAGCGGTTTCGCTCGACGAGGAGATCACCGACGAAGATGCCGCTACCAGCTATAACAACTTTTACGAGTTTGGCACCGGCAAGGAAGACCCGGCGCAGAATTCACGGCGGTTTCAAACCGATGACTGGAAAATCGTAGTCAGCGGTGAATGCGAAAAACCCGGTACCTATGCAATCGAGGATATGCTTAAACCATTTCCTATGGAGGAACGTATTTATCGACTGCGTTGTGTCGAAGCCTGGTCGATGGTTATCCCGTGGCTGGGTATCCCGCTGGGATCAATCCTGAATACCCTGCAGCCGACTTCAAAGGCAAAGTACGTGGCCTTCAAAACCCTGCATGATCCGGTGCGCATGCCCGGACAGCAGCGCTCGATACTGGACTGGCCCTACCGCGAAGGCCTGACCATCGCCGAGGCGATGCACCCGCTGACTATCTTATCGGTTGGCATGTACGGCAAAACCATGCCCAATCAGAACGGCGCACCGATTCGACTGGTGGTGCCGTGGAAGTATGGTTTCAAGAGTATCAAGTCGATCGTTGGCATCGAGTTCACCGAGGTGCAGCCGCAGACCTCCTGGAATATGTTCTCCGCGCGAGAATATGGCTTTTTTTCGAACGTCAATCCGCAAGTCGACCACCCGCGCTGGTCGCAAAAACGCGAGCGTCGTATCGGCGATATTTTCAAGCGCGATACCCTCATGTTCAATGGTTACGGCGAAGAGGTCGCCGCGCTCTACGACGACCTGGATCTGGCCGCCAATTTTTAATATGACGCTCGCCGCGGCACTCAAGTCCGCTTATGCCAAACCAGTCGCGCACCTGCTATGCCTGGTTCCGTTTACGGCGCTGTTGTGGGCGGCATTCAATAACGGCCTCGGCGCCAACCCGGTCGAAACGCTGACCTTCGAAACCGGTGACTGGACGCTGCGATTCCTGGTCATCACCTTGAGTATGACGCCGCTACGGCAGTGGACCGGGCAGGTCTCGTTTATACGTTTTCGCCGCCTCTTCGGGCTGTACACATTTTTCTACCTCAGCTGTCATTTCACCATCTGGTTTATCGCCGATCACTCACTCGATGTCGGTCGCCATGGTCGAGGATATTATCAAGCGCCCCTATATAACGCTCGGCTTCAGCGCACTGGTGTTAATGCTGCCGCTGGCGATCACCTCCAATCGGGCAATGATCAGGCGTCTCGGCAAAAAATGGAACAGCCTGCATCAGCTGGTCTACCTGATTCTGGCGCTCGGAGTGTTGCATTTCATATGGCTGGTCAAGGCCGACTACCTCGAGCCGACAATTTATGCGATTATCGCCCTGGTTCTGTTGCTGCACCGGGTTGGCCCGATGAAGCGCTTCAGCCTGAAGCCTTCCCCGGCCACGCGTTAAGCCAGCCAAAGGCAGCAGGTACATAACAACTGGAAGATTATGAAATTACTGGTTACCGGCGCAGCGGGTTTTATCGGCTATGCGCTTGCGCATAGCTTGTGTCAGCGTGGCGACGATGTCGTCGGCATAGACAATCTGAATGATTACTATGATGTTGGCCTGAAGCAGGCGCGGTTGCAGCAACTCGCAACTTTTAAAAACTTCCACTTCATTAAAATGGATATCGCGGACTCGGCTGCGCTGGAAGGGTTATTCAAAAAATTCCGCTTTGACCGCGTGCTGAATATGGCGGCGCAGGCCGGGGTACGCTATTCACTCGAAAATCCGCGCGCATATATCGACAGCAACCTGGTCGGGTTTGCCAATCTGCTCGAATGCTGTCGACACCATGATATCGAACACCTGGTCTATGCCTCGTCGAGTTCGGTTTATGGCGCCAATCAAAACATGCCGTTCAGTACCGCGGATAACGTCGATCACCCGGTTTCGCTCTACGCGGCGACCAAGAAAGCTAATGAATTAATGGCGCATAGCTATAGTCATTTGTACCGGATTCCGACAACCGGGCTGCGTTTTTTCACCGTGTATGGGCCCTGGGGAAGACCCGATATGTCGCCCATCCTGTTTGCCGATGCGATTACGCAGGGTAAGCCGATTCAGGTCTTCAACCAGGGCCGGCATCAACGTGACTTTACTTATATCGACGATATCGTCGGCGGAGTCATCGGTTGCCTGGATCGGATACCCACTGGTAATCCGCAATGGTCGGGATTGGACCCAGACCCGGCCAGCAGTAATGCGCCGTGGCAGATTTATAACATCGGTCGTGGTGAACCGATCGAGCTGTTGCATTACATTGAGTTAATGGAGCAGGTCCTGGGCAAAACAACCAGTAAGGAATTGCTGCCGGCTCAGCCCGGGGATGTCGAGGCAACCTATGCCGACATCGATACGCTGGTCGCCGACACTGGTTATATCCCGAAAATTTCCATTCAACAGGGTTTGCAGCAATTTGCCGGCTGGTATATGGACTATTACGCCAAAAAATAACATATAATGAAAAAAAATTGCCCCTAGGAGTCTGTCGGACTTAGGATAAATAACCAGGAGAGTTTCTTATCGTTGACGATGTTCAACAACCAACCTTGCTAGAGGTTAAAAACCTTGCGGTGGATTTTTCGCTGCAGGGCAGTCCTGTACCGGCGCTAATCGATGTTTCGTTCAGCATCGACCCAGGTCAGACGGTGGCCCTGGTCGGTGAGTCCGGTTCCGGGAAATCGGTCACTGCGCAGGCGATCCTGGGAATACTGCCGAATAATGCAAGCATCCGTGCCGGCCAGATACTTTACAGTAACCCTGATAATGGATATCCGGTTGATATAGCGACGCTAGATCCCGATAGTGAGCAAATTCGCAACATACGCGGCGGCAGCATCTCCATCATATTCCAGGAGCCGATGACCTCGCTTTCGCCGGTGCATACCATCGGCGATCAAGTCAGCGAGGCCCTGTTTCTACACCGCGACGCGAGCCGTCAGGAAGGCTTGAAACTGACCGAAACGATGTTGCAACACGTCGGCTTTGCCGACCCGCCCAGAGCCATGAAGATGTATCCGTTCGAATTGTCGGGGGGATTGCGTCAGCGTGCGATGATTGCCATGGCGATGATCTGCCACCCATCGTTGATGATAGCCGATGAGCCGACTACCGCGCTCGATGTGACCATCCAGGCGCGCATCCTGAAACTGATCAAGGAATTGCAGGCTGAGCTCGGTATGGCGTTGTTGTTGATTACGCATGACCTCGGCGTCGTCGCCAATATGGCCGACCAGGTGGTGGTGATGTATCACGGCAAGGTGATGGAGGCCGGCCCGTTACAGGATCTGTTCACTAATCCGCAACATGAATATCTGAAGGCGTTGATGCATGCGGTGCCCCGGTTCGACCTGAAACCGGGTGAGAGGCTGGTGCCGGTACGCGAAATTCACTCTGAAACCGGCGCCTTGCTCAGAAAAGCGCCCATTGAACAGGCCGCTGATGACGGCGCCCTCATTTTGGAGGTACGTGACATCAGCAAAACCTATCGTCTGCAAGGCGATAGCTGGGTTATATCGGAAACGCATGATTTGCTGGTGGTCGACGAGGTGTCACTCGAGATTGAACGCGGTGAATGTTTTGGCCTGGTGGGTGAGAGCGGTTGCGGCAAGACAACTCTGTGCAAGATGATCATGCGCGCGATTACTCCGGACCAGGGTGAAATTATCTATCATGACGGCAACCAGGCCATCGATGTGCGTGCGCTGCGGGGCAATGACCTGCTCGCCTTCAGACGCAAGATGCAGTTTATTTTTCAGGACCCCTATAGCGCATTGAATCCGCGCATGACGGTGTTCGACATCCTGCGCGAACCGCTAATCGTGCATGACCTTGGTGACATGGACTATCAACGTGAAATGTCGACCGAGCTGATGCGCCTGGTCGGACTCGATCCTCGATTTTTAAGTCGATATCCGCATAGTTTTTCCGGTGGCCAGCGGCAACGCATCGGCATTGCGCGCGCCCTCGCGTTACAACCTGACCTGATTATCTGTGATGAACCGGTATCTGCGCTGGATGTATCTATTCAGGCCCAGGTATTAAACCTGCTGAAGGATTTACAGCAGGAGCTAGGGCTTACTTATCTTTTTATCTCACACAATCTCGCGGTAATTCACTATATCGCCAATCGAATCGCGGTGATGTGCGCAGGACGCATTGTCGAACTCGCACCGCGCTATAAACTGTTCGAGAACCCGGTTCACCCGTATACCCGGGCCCTGTTATCAGCGGTTCCGCATCCGGAACTTTCGCAACCGTTGAGCTTCGAGGCGATTACCGAGAACGCTGCTTCCGATCCATCCCGGTGGGAATTCCCGTTTACTATCGATAGCGGGGCAGCAACCGAGCTCATGGCGCTCGGCGACGGCCATTACGTCAGGGTCACGGCTGGTACCAAAGCAGCCGATATTGCCGCATGAAGACTCTGTACAAGGCCATGGTGTCAGGCGCATTGCTGTTACAGGT
>PVMK01171738.1_pt1 | contig 10573 bp, 8 predicted proteins | sample 1853481 | NCBI WGS metagenome assembly PVMK01 (sample SAMN08533507, study PRJNA380276) | Marine sediment metagenome, whole genome shotgun sequencing project. | reverse complement strand
CCATTGGGCGCTCAGCTGCAGGGAATCGAGCGCGACGCGATCATCAGCGCGCTGGAACAGACTCGGTATCGCAGCGCACGAAAACTGATGCCAAGCAGTTTCGCGGCGGCTGTCTTGTTGTAACGAGTCTGTTCCAGCGCGCTGATGATCGCGTCGCGCTCGATTCCCTGCAGCTGCGTTCCCAATGGCGCGTCGCCCGGAATGCCGTCATCGGCCGTCGGCCGCCAGTTGATCTCGTCGACATCAATCTCATCTCCGGACGCGAGCGTCAGCGCGCGTTCCAGAATGTTCTCGAGCTCCCGGACGTTGCCCGGAAACCGATAGGTTTTGAGTGCGGCTCTCGCAGCGGCCGTGAGTAGCGGCGCGGGCCGCCCGAGGTCGAGCGCGAGCTGTTCGAGAATCTCCTGGGTCAGGATAAAGACATCCTCGCCACGATCCCTTAACGCCGGCACGTGGAGCTCTATGACGTTGATCCGGTAGTAGAGATCTTCGCGAAAGTTGCCCTCGGCGACGAGTTCATCGAGGTGCTGGTGTGTCGCGCTGAGGATGCGCACATCGACGGGCAGTTCCTTGGCGTGGCCGACGGGGCGAATCGCCTTCTCCTGGATGACGCGTAATAATTTGACCTGCATATGCAGCGGTAGATCCGCCACCTCGTCGAGAAATAACGTGCCGCCCTCCGCCGTTTGGATCAGACCGGTTTTATCGCTAACGGCGCCGGTGAAGCTGCCTTTCTGGTGCCCAAACAGCTCGCTCTCCATCAGCTCGGTCGGTATGGCCCCACAGTTAATCGGCACAAACGGGCCGTCGGACCGCGGCCCGGCGTCGTGCACCATCCTCGCCACGAGCTCCTTACCGGTACCGGATTCGCCGGAGATAAACACGGGTGCCTGGCTGCGTGAGACCTTGGCGATCAGGGAGCGGAGCTGCTCAATTGCAGGGGAAGCGCCTGTTAAGCCCGAGGTACTTGGGGTGGTGGGCTGGGGGACGTTCTTCAGTTTCAGGGCGGCCGTTACGAGTTTGCGCAGGTCGTTGAGGTCCAGCGGTTTGGAGACGAAGTCGAAAGCACCCACCTTGAGGGCTTTGACGGCGGTCTCGACGCTGCCATGAGCCGTAATGACTGCCACCGGTGTGCCGGGAACCTCCCGCTGCATCCACTCGACGAGTTCAAGCCCGTCGCCGTCCGGCAGCCGCATGTCGGTCAGGCACAGATCGTATGCCTGCTTGCCCAAGGCGTGCTTGGCTGCCGCCACGTCATTGCAGGTGCGAGTTGCAATGTCCATCCGATCCAGCGTGATGGACAGCAATTCACACAGGTCAGGTTCGTCGTCGACGACTAATGCGGTAGGTCTCATGACACTCGTTGCCAGCGAGTCGGATCGGCAAAGACTACACGAAACACACTGCCGCCACCCTCTCGCGGCTGATAACGTAGCGTCGCGCCATTGCACTCGCACAGTTCCCTTGAGATAAACAGCCCGAGTCCGGTACCGCCCGCCTCGCCCGTATAGAACGGTTCGAAGACCGCCTCGATTTTTTCGGCGTCGATTCCCGGGCCGCGATCCGCGATCTCGAGATACGGTCTGCCGGAAGTCTCGAGTCGCCCGCAGATGAGCTCTATCATGATTTCGCCAGCGTCACCGTTACCGCCGGCGTACTTGATTGCGTTGTCACAAAGGTTCCAGAGAATCTGATGCAGGTGGGTCAGATCCATACGGACTTCAGTCTCGGGAGCGGCGTCGAGAACGGCCACGGCGTCTTCGTTCAACTCCAGGGTCCGCACGAACTCGTCGGCGAACTCCTCGGTCCAGGGCTTGAGCTGTAGCTGCTCCGGCTGGGTCTTATCCCGGCGTGAAAGTGCTAGGACGTTGTCGACAATCTTACTCACCCTGCTGCCATTGACGCGGATGATGTCGGTCAGTCGCTCTTCGTCAGGCCCCATGTTGGCCGACTCGGCCAGTAGCTGGCCCGCGTCACTCATCGCCCCGACCGGATCGCGGATCTCCTGAGCGATGCTGGTCGAGAGACGGCCCAGTGACGCCAGCTTGGTCTGTTGGACTCGTTCCGCGAGCAGCGATGTGTCTTCGAGGAAGATCAGCATGCCGCCGGAACGCCCTGTTCCGAGCGGCGCGAAATGAGGGATGATCGTCGCCGCGCCGTCGGCTGAGCTCAAGTTCAGTGGCGGTTCTCCGGGCGCTCTGCCCTTATCTCGCCAAGTCGCCAGACGGTCCGCGAGATCTGGGGAGATCTCACGCAGATGTTGCACGATGTACTGGTTTAGCTCGCCGAGATTTTTCAGGTCGACGCCGCGCTGCTCGGCTAACGCTTCTGTTTCGAGCATGCGGCGCCTCAACACCTGTACAACAATCGCAATAACGAAGATGACCGCGCCGAGGATACCGGCCGGCGCGTACGCCGCGGTACCGGTGACGCCCTGCAGTTGCGAGACGGTTTGCTCACCCAGAATCGTCAGTGCTGCGACGGCGGCGAATAGAAAAGCCAGCTCGCCAGGTACGACTAACGCCAGCGCGCCGACTGAGACGATCAGTAGCCCGCCCACGCCGCTCGAGACGCCGCCGCTGGCGTGCATCAGTGCGGTGATGACGATGAGATCGAGGGCCAACTGCCCGTAAATCTGGACTCCGGACGATGGGCTGCGGTTGCGCAGCAGCCAGATTTCCACGACGCCGGTCGCGAGCATCGTCACCAGCGCACCCCAGGCCAGAGTCGGACTTGTCCCGCCGATGATGTGTGGTTCGGTAACAGCGAGAAAAACGACCAGCAGCAGGCTTCCAAGCGTGAGTCGGAAGACGTTGAGAAGGATCAATATCCGCCAGGTGAAATCCTCCGAATTGGGTACGGATGTCGTTATCCGGCCCAGTCGGAGTCGGGCGGTCAGTGAGGTGTCTGCGGCGGACATCTGTCGGCAATTCTACCCGATCGAGCGCGCAGCCTTGCTGACGGACTTCACTTTGCGAAGGCATTCCCTTTCGTAGACAATACCGCCGCCCTCACTATCGAGATCTGCTTTGAATCTTCATGAATACCAGGCCAAGGCGTTATTCGCCGAATTTGGCATTCCTGTGCCGGAAGGCCATGTTGCTGCGACGCCGGCCGAGGCCATGGCGGCCGCGGAGGCGCTCGGTGGAGAACTCTGGGTCGTCAAGGCCCAGGTGCACGCCGGCGGACGAGGCAAGGCCGGTGGCGTACGGCTGGCGCGCACAGTCGAGGAAGTGGGCGAGCATGCGCAAGGGCTGCTCGGTACCCGGCTCGTTACCCATCAGAGCGGCCCCGAGGGGCTGCCGATCGATACGGTGTATGTTGAGGAGGGCTCGACGATCGAGCGCGAACTCTATCTGAGCTTACTCGTGGACCGGGATTCCGAGCGCGTCGTGATCATGGCCTCCGCGGCGGGCGGCATGGATATCGAGGCCGTGGCGGCCGACACGCCCGAGCAGATCTTAACGGTCGCATTGCATCCGGCAGCGGGGCTGGCCGATTTCCAGGCGCGGCGCATCGGGTTTGGCCTCGGTTTGAATAGCGATCAACAACGGGAACTCGGTGCTATTCTCGCCAAGCTTGTGAAGCTATTTTACGAGTGTGACGCGAGCCTCGTTGAGATCAACCCACTCATCGTGAATGGCGCGGGCAACGTGATCGCCCTCGACGCGAAAATCAACGTTGAAGATAACGCCCTGTTTCGCCAGGCGACATTAGACGCCCTGCGGGACGAAGCACAAGAGGATGACAAGGAGCGCGAGGCGCGCGCACACGACCTCAACTACGTTTCCCTGGATGGCAACATCGCCTGTATGGTCAATGGTGCCGGACTGGCGATGGCGACGATGGACCTGATCAAGCTTCACGGCGGCGAGCCGGCGAATTTCCTCGATGTGGGCGGAGGTGCGACGGCCGAGCGCGTAACGGAAGCTTTCAAGATTATTCTGGCCAACGACAATGTCGAGGCGATTCTCGTCAATATTTTCGGCGGAATCGTGCGCTGCGATCTAATCGCGGAGGGAATCATCGCGGCGGTCCGCGACGTCGGCGTCGAGATTCCTGTCGTCGTTCGGCTCGAGGGCACGAATGTGGAGAAAGGGCGGCAACTGCTCGCCGACAGCGATTTGGCCATTCTCGCCGCGGAGGATCTGACCGATGCGGCCGTTAAGGTCATCGCGCAGGCCAGGGATAAGGACGCGGCAGTATGAGTATTCTAGTGGGCAGTGAAACGAAGGTCGTCTGCCAGGGGCTGACCGGACGGCAGGGTAGTTTTCATACGGAGCAATCCCTGGATTACGGCACGCAGGTCGTGGCCGGTGTGACACCTGGCCGTGGCGGCACGGAGCATCTCGGGTTGCCCGTCTACGACACGGTTCGCGACGCCGTTCGCGAGACGCAAGCCACCGTCAGCATGATTTATGTGCCGGCACCATTTGCGGCCGACGCGATTCTCGAAGCCGCCGACGCTGGCATGGAACTGGTCGTGTGTATCACCGAGGGCGTACCCGTGTTGGATATGGTACGAGTGAAAGCGGTATTGGCCGGGCAGAACTGCCGGCTTATCGGACCGAACTGCCCGGGTATCATCACGCCGGGCGCCTGCAAGATCGGCATCATGCCCGGCTTTATCCATATGCCGGGGTCCGTTGGCATCATTTCTCGTTCCGGTACCCTGACTTACGAAGCCGTCTTCCAGACGACCAACGAAGGGCTCGGTCAGACCACGTGTATCGGTATCGGCGGCGACCCGGTTCGCGGAATGAGCTTCATCGACTGCCTGGAGCTCTTCGAAGCGGACCCCGACACGCGCGGAATAATTCTCGTGGGAGAGATTGGCGGTTCGGACGAAGAGGCGGCTGCCGAATACATTTCGAGCGAGGTGGCAAGCCGGTCGTCGCCTACATCGCCGGCGTTACGGCCCCGGCCGGTAAGAGAATGGGCCACGCTGGCGCGATTATTTCGGGCGGTAAGGGTACGGCCGCTGAGAAATTCGCCGCGCTCGAGAAAGCGGGGGTGACCACCGTTCGGTCTCCGGCGGACCTGGGCGGAGCGATGGCCAAGGCGCTGGAGTGAGGATAGGGCTCGCGCAGCTCAACACTCACGTTGGCGCGATCGACGCCAATACCAGGAAAGTGCTGACTGCCGCAACGCGTGCACGCGACGAGTTGCGCTGCGATCTGATCGTCTTCCCGGAGCTGACGTTGAGCGGCTACCCGCCGGAGGATCTACTCCTGCACCGCGGGATGCGGCTGCGTGTAGAGGCGGCCCTGGAGCAAGTGCGTTCCGGTATCGATGGCATCGGCCTGTACGTCGGCGTTCCGGAGTACGACGGCGATCGAATCTACAATACGGGCGTGCTGCTTCGCGACGGCGTCGAACTTGCACGCCACCGGAAACAGGTACTGCCGAACTACGCGGTCTTCGATGAAAAGCGCTATTTCGAGAGCGGCACGCAGCCGACCGTCGCGGACTATGACGGTGTACGGCTCGGATTGACGATCTGTGAAGATAGCTGGGAGTCTGAACCGTGCGCTGCCGCCCGGGCCGCCGGTGCCGATGTCATCCTCGTTTCGAACGGCTCCCCTTACCACGTCAACAGCCAATCACGGCGCGAGGCCGTGCTCGGTGAGCGCGCGCGTGAGAACGGTATTCCTCTGATCTACGTCAATATGGTCGGTGGTCAGGACGAACTCGTATTCGATGGTGGTTCGGTGGCGCTGGACGCTGCGGGGGGCGTCGTTTTTCGGGCGCCCGCATTCGAGGAAGATGTATACGTCGTTGAGCTTCACGCGACTGACGACGGCGCTGAGCTCAAAGGCGGGAAGATAGCGCCCGAGTTACCAGTCGCCGCGAGCGTCTACAAAGCGCTCGTGCTCGGGACCCGGGACTACGTGGATAAGAATGGCTTCGACAGTGTCGTGCTGGGCTTATCCGGCGGTATCGACTCGGCTCTTACGATGTGCGTGGCTGTCGATGCGCTCGGCGCCGATCGCGTCCATGCGGTCAGGATGCCGTCGCGCTATACGTCGGCAATGAGTCTCGAGGATGCCGCAGAGCAGGCCGATACGCTCGGCGTGAGCTATGAAACATTGTCGATCGAGCCGATCTTCGAATCGACGTTGACGGTGTTGGCGGAGCTGTTCGAAGGGCTCGATGCCGACGCGACCGAGGAAAATATTCAGGCGCGCTGTCGCGGCATCTTGCTGATGGCGATTTCCAACAAGATGGGCAGAATGCTTCTGACCACCGGCAATAAGAGTGAGATGGCAGTCGGTTATGCGACGCTCTACGGTGATATGGCGGGCGGTTTTGCTCCGCTCAAGGATTGCACAAAGACTCTGGTCTATGAGCTCGCGCGTTATCGCAACGGTTTGGGCGAGACGCAGGAGTTAGCTATTCCGGAACGAGTGATTACCCGCGAACCGACAGCGGAACTTCGCCCGGATCAGAAAGACAGCGACTCGTTACCGCCCTACGAGACGCTGGACGCGATTCTCGAGGCGCTGATCGAGAAGGATTACTCGGTCGAACAGATTACCGCGCTCGGTTTCGACCAGGAGGTCGTGGGCCGGGTATTGGAACTGGTCAGGCGGAACGAGTACAAGCGCCGCCAGGCGCCGCCGGGCGTGCGCGTCAGCAGCCGCGCCTTCGGCCGCGACTGGCGCTATCCCATCACCTCAGGCTACTGAACCGGTCTTTGTGGGAGCGGCCGCCTGGCCGCGATTCCGTGTCGCCGTCTTCTACTCGGCGGCGGCCAGCGGTTCGAAGCTTTCATCCAAGACGCGTCGCGCGTCGATCGCAAGATCCCGCATGCCGAGTTGTTCGTAGGCATCGACCAATATCTGCAACGACTCTTCCAACGCCGGCGCCCCGGGGAAATGTTCGAGCGAGTACTTGGCACGATTGATCGCCGCGACATAGGCGCCGCGTTCCATGTAATACGCGGCAACATGGTTTTCGTATTGTGCGAGCCGGTTGCGCAGATAAATCATTCGCTCGCGACTGTCAGCTGCGTATTGGCTGTTGGGGAGCGCCTGAGCAATTCCTGGAAGACCGAGAAAGCCTGCATCGTGTCGCGCGGTGGGCGTTCGGTCATGTCCACGCGGAAAATTCTCTCGATGACACCTGGTTCCTGGTCGAAGTAGGCGAGACCTTTCATGTATACGCAGTAGTCGACGCGGGGATGGGTCGGATTCTCGCGCTCGAATTCGTCGGCCGCATCGATCGCAGACTCGGGCTCGCGGTTTCTGTAATAGGCATAGATCATGTCGAGCTGTGCCTGCCGCGTGACATTACTGAACGGATAGCGTGCCTCGAGGGCCTGGAAGTAGGCCAGCGCCGTCGGGAAGTTGCCGCTGCCCATCGAGTCGAGCCCGCGTTCATAGAGCGCTTCCGGGCCTTGGTCCTGGACGATATTGTCGTCTCCGCCGCAGCCGGCGAGCGCAGCGCCGAGCGTGATAAGCACGACTGTTAATGTTCTGGTTCGATGCACGCGGTTATTCCATCACCAAGCGCCTATCAAAGACGCTTAAACTACAGCAACAATGTCCGCGCGACGGCCGCAGAAGTAGTTCACGGCAGTCGCTGGTCCGAGTATAGAGTGTGAATTATAACGAAAAGTTTCCGATCCCCGCTGTGGCTTGCTATGCAACACATTCTCGAGCGCCTACGGATTCCTGAGGAGCTGGCGGGCCGCCGCTTCGACCAGGCTGCTGCGACAGTCCTGGACGGGTTTTCGCGGAGCCGGCTCAAGATCTGGATCGAGAGCGGCCAGCTGACGCTGGACGGTCGGCAGGTCGAGCCGAGCACGAAGGTCCACGGTGGCGAGGAGATCGTGTTGGATGCGCAGATCGAGCCCATCGTGCCGGTCGCGCCTGAACCGATTCCACTCGCGGTAATTCATGAGGACGCAGCGGTGTTCGTGATCGATAAACCCGTCGGCCTGGTCGTACACCCCGGCGCGGGAAATCGCTCGGGCACGTTGCAGAATGCACTGCTGAGCCTGGACCCCGCGCTGGCCGGGGTGCCGCGTGCCGGTATCGTGCATCGGCTCGACAAGGATACCAGCGGGCTCCTCGTTGTCGCGCGGACGTTGAGTGCCCATGCCGCGCTGGCTGCACAGTTGGAGCGACGCGAAGTCCACCGCATCTATCTGGGCGTCTGTCAAAGCGTGTTGACCGGTGGAGGAGAGGTCGATGCCCCAATTGGACGTCACCCGAAAGATCGCTTGAAGATGGCAGTCATCGATAACGGCCGTCACGCGCTGACGCGCTACCGGTTGCTGGAACGATTCCGCGCGCATACGTATTTAAGGCTGCAACTCGAGACCGGACGCACTCATCAGATTCGAGTGCATCTTGCTCATCTGCGTGCGCCGTTGGTCGGCGATCCCGTTTACGGAGGACGACCGCGCCTGCCGCGATCGCCTAGCCCCGAGCTTCGGCAACGGCTGCAGAGCTTCCGCCGCCAGGCGTTGCATGCCAGCCGGCTCCAGTTTCGCCACCCCGAGACCGGACGCGACGCATGCTACGAGAGCCCGCTTGCAGAGGACATGGAGGCGCTGCTGGCTGACCTGCGCTCTGATGCCGCACAAGCGAACGAGCAGCCGACGTGACGTTCGCCACGATCACTCCGGAATGGCCGGCGCCCGCGCGCGTTCAGGCCGTCGCGACCGAGCGCGGTGGGGGCGCAAGCCGCGGCCTTTACGCCAACCTCAACCTCGGCACACATGTGGGCGACGAACCGGACGCCGTTGTGGACAATCGGCGCCTGTTGGCTGCGAAACTCCAGCTGCCGGAGGAGCCGAGTTGGCTTGAGCAGGTCCACGGCACAACCATTGTGGATCTCGATACGAACTCACCGAGAGCCGCGGACGGTGCAGTCACGTCGAGCTCCAACCGCGTCTGCGCGGTACTCACGGCCGATTGCCTGCCGGTCCTGTTCACAACCACGGCCGGGGAGCGCATCGGCGTCGCGCATGCCGGTTGGCGTGGCTTAGCCGGCGGCGTATTACCCGCGGCAATTGCGGCCATGGGCGGTGATCCAGCCGATCTCCTGGTCTGGCTCGGACCCGCGATAGGGCCGGGCGCATATGAGGTTGGCGCCGAAGTCCGGGCCGCCTTCAGCGCAGCCGATCCGGGCGCGGAGGCCTGTTTTCAACCAAACGCGAGAGGTCGTTGGCAGGCCGATCTGTACGGGCTCGCGCGGCGAAGCCTGGCGGCGGCCGGCGTGAGCGCAGTCTATGGCGGTGACTTTTGTACCTACCTCGACGCTGAGCGCTTCTACTCGCATCGCCGCGAATCCCCCTGCGGCCGCATGGCGACCCTGATCTGGCTCGCCCCGCTGTAGGCGCCGCTGCCTGTGGGAGCTGCTGCCTGTGGGAGCGACCGCCTGGTCGCGAATCCCCACGAACTATCACACCCGCCGGTCATGGGCAGCGTGGGGTGTTGATATTCCCGGCCGCTAACCCCATGTTGTATCTATCGGTTTTCCGGGATGGACAAGCATGCGCTCAGACAAGCTAACGAGTAAGTTTCAGCTCGCCCTGGCGGATGCCCAGTCGCTGGCGGTCGGTCGTGAGCACCAGTTCGTCGAGCCCATCCATCTAATGATTGCTCTGCTGGAACAGGACGGCAGCAGCGTACGCGGGCTGCTGACCAAAGCTGGCGTGAATATGGATCAGCTGCGTTCGAAACTGGGCGAAGCGCTCGACCGACAGTCGACGGTCTCGGGCGGCGCGCCCGGCGAGCTCCATATCTCCAACGATCTCGGCAGGCTCCTGAATGTGACCGATAAGCTGGCCCAGGACCGCGGCGATGCCTACATCTCAAGCGAACTATTCGTCCTCGCCGCGCTGCAGGATCGCGGTGATCTGGGCCGCGTCATGAAAGCTGCCGGCGCGATCAAGGGCGCGTTGGAGAAAGCCATCGATGAGATTCGCGGTGGCGAGCAGGTCGATGATCCAAACGCCGAGAACAATCGCCAGGCGCTCGATAAATATTCGATCGATCTCACGGAGCGGGCGGAGCAAGGCAAACTCGATCCGGTCATCGGTCGCGACGACGAGATCCGGCGCACGATCCAGGTGCTGCAGCGACGCACGAAGAACAACCCGGTCCTGATCGGTGAGCCTGGTGTTGGTAAGACGGCGATTATTGAAGGACTCGCGCAGCGGATCGTCAACGGTGAGGTACCGGAGGGCTTGAAGTCCAAGCGCATCCTGTCGCTGGACATGGGTTCGCTGATTGCCGGCGCCAAGTTTCGTGGTGAGTTCGAAGAGCGGCTCAAGGCCGTGCTGAATGAGCTGGCCCAACAGGAAGGTCAAGTCATCTTGTTCATCGACGAGTTACACACTGTCGTGGGTGCGGGTAAAGCCGAAGGTTCGATGGACGCCGGTAATATGCTGAAGCCGGCGCTGGCACGCGGAGAGCTGCACTGCGTCGGGGCGACAACGCTGGACGAATACCGTCTACACCTCGAGAAGGACGCCGCGTTGGAGCGGCGCTTCCAGAAAGTCCTGGTCGAGGAGCCGACGGTTGAAGACACAATCGCTATTCTGCGCGGCCTGAAGGAG
>PVMK01131475.1_pt1 | contig 10573 bp, 8 predicted proteins | sample 1853481 | NCBI WGS metagenome assembly PVMK01 (sample SAMN08533507, study PRJNA380276) | Marine sediment metagenome, whole genome shotgun sequencing project. | reverse complement strand
GGGAGGACGTCACGCCACCCGGATTAAAGACAATTTTGCGCCTTTTGGCCAAAAAACCCAGTTTCTGGCTGGTATCACTGGGCGCATCCTGTTCATCAATGATGGGTTATGGCCTGTTTTTCTGGTTGCCCTCATTTTTCGTCCGCAGCTATGAAATGACACTGTTGAGCGCTTCATTGCATTATGGCGCAGTACTATTGGTTGGCGGCATTGCAGGAATCTGGGCTGGCGGCTGGTTTGGAGATCGTTTCGGCCAGATGAAATATTCACGCTATGTCAACATACCGGCACTCGCATTTGTCTGCTCCATACCGTTCTATTTACTGGCCATGCTGTCAACAAACCAGAACCTGACCTTTGTGGTCCTGTTGGTGCCAACTGCACTCGGACTGGTCTGGCTGGGCCCGGTGATCTCGGTTATTCAGCACCTGGTTCCACCCAATATGCGGGCCACTGCTTCGGCAATATTTCTGTTTATCAACAACCTGATCGGAATCGGTATTGGCACCCTTGCAATCGGTGCATTATCGGATGCATTGCAGGCACAATACGGTGACGACTCATTGCGCTATTCAATTCTCGCCGGCACCGGGTTTTATGTGCTGGCTGCTGCCCTGTTTTTTCTGTTTTCTCGTTGGCTGGAACAAGACTGGGAGCGCTAAGTAGCCATCCCGATAAAATAAAATACAAACGCCGCAATCAAAAATGCAAAAGCAATTATGTGTTTCTTCATATTTGAATTCTAAACCATAATTCAGACCGGCAATATCAGCCGACAACATCTAGGGAGCCTCTGAACAAGTATACGGTGCCTCTGGCTTTCAGGCGATTCCAGGATCAAGGCATCTTTTTGAAGGCATGCTGGTTGCACGCCAAAAAATGATAACACAGAGCCTGGGGTCGCCTGAAAGCCCCGTAGGGCGCGACCTGAAGCACACATCTGCAGCGTTGCAGGCCTCACCAAGGCAACCAGCCTTGGCCTTCGGCCTGCGCCTTACAGATGCGCGCTTCAGGTCACGCAGAGGCATCGTATACTTATTCAGAGGCTCCCTAGGCTGATATAGCTAAGACAAAAAAGGCAGAATCAGTTTCTGCACATTGACGCGTGCACCAATGCGGTGACAAAGCATGTATGAACCGACCAGCTTACGGTGCAGAAACATGGTTTCCGGCGGCGGCACCTTGTACTCGCTGAGATCGCCCAGCATCATTTCCATGCCGGCATCGCGGCCCCGGGCGAACAGGTCGGAGGCGCCAAAGTCGTAAACCTCGTCGTAGCGGATCGGCTCGCAGATCAGTCGAATCATATCCAGCAACCTTTCAGCATGTTCATCACTATTGCCCGGATCGAGGTAGCCAATGCTTTCTGCGTAGTGCCGTGCAGCACCATCGTCCTCATCGATCAGGGCGCTGGCGATCCGTGCGTACTTGTACGTAAACTCCTTTTCGAACGTCACTGTCGAGCCAAAATCCAGTAGCACAATGCGGTCGGTTTCCGGCTGGTAAAGGTAGTTGGCAAAATTGGGGTCGGATTGCATCGTGCGGAACTCGAACAACTCGCGAAACACCAGGTGCTCCAGCAACTCGCCAACACTGTCGCGAAGCGCCTGCGCCACACCGTCTTCACCGAGTGATTCCAGTGGCACGCCTTCAACATAATCCATCGCCAGGATACGTTTGGTGGTGAGATCTTCGTGGACTTTCGGAACCACGAAGCGTTCTTCATCCCGGACCAGTCGGCGATAGGTTCTCAGGTATTCAGCCTCCTGAATGTAGTCCGCTTCCTGGTGTAATTGACGTTTCGCCTCATCGATGATGCCGGCAATATCAAACTCAACCGGTAACAGTTTTATCAGGCGCAGGAACATAGCCATATTATCCACATCGCTATTGATACTTTTTGCCACGCCCGGGTACTGGATTTTCAACGCCAGGTCGCGTCCGTCAATAGTCTGAACCCTGTGTACCTGGCCTATGGAGGCCGCTGAGACTGGTATGTAATCGAAATCTATAAATTTATCTTCCCAGCCCTTGCCGTATTCACGACCCATAACACGGCGGATCTGCGTCAGCGGCATGGTGTCGGCAGAGTCACGCAGAACCGCCAGCGCAGCGGTAAACTCCGGTGGCAGGATGTCGGCGCCCTCCATCGACAGCATCTGCCCGATTTTCATCGCAGCACCGCGCATACCCGCCAGTTGCCTGGCCAGTTTTTGCGCATTGGTGGCGGTCAAAAATACGTTATAGGCATCATCAACGGTGGTACCACGCAAGCGCCGCACACCCTCGGCCATGCCGCCAACCGCGATCTCTCCAGCGGTGAAGCCCAGCCGGACCAGGCGACCGATGCGTGTGGTGGGTACCCGTGATTTTTTCAAGCTCATTTAAACAACCGTTAGAAAGCAAATACGCAAGCGTTTTAGATACTGACCCTGACAAGTGCCGCAGCCACCATATGAGTGGATTGGCGGCTTACGCCATAGGTACCGGCAAATACTTTCCATTTGCTTATGGCCGCCCGGGCGTTTTCAATTACGTTGATAGTATCGGGTCTTTTCATTCCCGCTTTCTCACCCAGTTTCGTTAAGTGTTCGCGAGTGATGTTTTTGCCATGCCCCAGCACCGAGCTTGAGTGCTCACCTCCCGGTCCGGATGACCAGGTTAAATCATATGCGGGCGCCAGGCGCCATCTACCATCGCGCTCCATCATAAAACTGAATTGGCGTGCATGATCGTCGCGGTTATGCGCAAGAACGTTAAAAACGGCCAGCGTAAACATGGCCCTGCATTGCCGTTGATCGCGAGTAACATTGCGCGTAAGCATGATGAGGTCTGTATAGTCCAGCGCCGGGATTCGAATATCAGTGTATAAAAGACCGCTGGCCGATTGAATGTGGATGCGGCGCGTACCTTGCCGGTCAAACCGGTGGGCAGCGAAATATGACTCCCCATTGCCACCATTCAGCAATTTAGTTTTTGGCATTAACACACCTGCTTCCTTTGCCATATCCGCGTATGCCATTTCAATAGCCGCAATATCATCCGGATCATTGTGGCCGGGGAATTTAACCAGGTAATGTTCATAACCCTCAGGTACTTCATCGCTGCCATGCACAGCATGGCCACCTTTATTCAGGGCAATCAACGCTTTTGGACGCGCACCACCAGGAGACCCGCCGGCACGGCCCAAAGTCAGAAGGACTTCGCTGATATCGCCCTCGAGTATCCTTTTGGCGTCGGAGGCAAGTTGGCCTAAATCAACAACGTCATTACCGGCTTCCCAGACTTCAATTGACGGTGCGTAGCACAATGCACCCATTCCATTGCTGCCAACACATGCCAGGCGATCGAGGGGTGTCAGGGTAGATGGTTCAATACCAAGTTGACGGGCGCGGCGATCAATCAGTAAGCGCCCCCATCCGTCGGGCAGGCTATCGTTAAATATACCGTGCAAGCCTTCAAACACGGTTGTGTCATAAGGGCGTTGCAAACCGGGACTTGTTTTATCGTGGACGGGAGAGAGTTCAAGCCCGGTGTCAAGAAGTGCCTGGTTAAATTCCAGATAGGCAATCTGGTCGCGATAAGCGAGCCTGCCGACAGGCTGAACATCATCAACGTTCCAATGAAGTGATACATTAAGTGGCGTTGCGGGCGCAATCTTCATTTAATACGACCTCGTTTCGGCCGGTTACCACTCTGCAGAACTTCATCGAGGGTCTCAAACTTCTGCTCAAGCAGTAAACCCGCCAGTGCTGTTTCATCATTCAAGGTGACAACAAGACGAATGAACGAAACCAGCGCAATCTGACCTGTACGCTCAAACTTTTTCAATGTACCCAAAGCCACGCCGCTACGTCGCGCCAAACCTTCCAGGGTAAGGTTTTGTGCCAGCCTGCGATTTCTCAAACGAGCGGCTAATTCAGCTGCAATGTCCTCGAATGACATAATAGTAAAGGATGTCATAGTATCCACTAATATCTATATTTGTTAATAACAGATACTATTATATCTGTTAAATATTTATAAAGATAGTTTGCCTTATTTGTATGGAGCGGTGATGGAAGAAGTAAAATATGTGTTTCTTCATATTTGTATTCTAAACCACAATTCAGATCGGCAATATCAGCCGACTTTCAGTAGAATCCCCACTGGTATAAAAACTATCGGAAAGGCTACCCGCACTAAAATGATCAAAAGAAAAATCATTATCGATTGTGACCCGGGTCAGGATGACGCTGTCATGCTGTTACTGGCACTCGCCTGCCCGGATGAGTTTGATATCCTCGGCATCACCACCGTGGCCGGCAACGTGCCACTGAAGCTGACAGAACGTAATGCCCGGATCATGTGTGAACTTGCTGGCAGAACTGATGTTCCCGTTTATGCCGGCTGTGAGAAGCCCATGCGCCGTGAGCTCATTACTGCGGAAAACGTACATGGTAAAACCGGTATCGATGGCGTTGATATCTACGACCCCGCCATGCCATTACAAGACCAGCATGCAGTAGATTTCATCATCGAAACCCTGCTTAAAGCTGAAGAAAACTCGGTGGCGCTGGTCCCGACCGGACCACTGACCAATATTGGACAAGCGATACACCGGCAACCGGATATCCTGCCAAAAATTGAGCAGATTGTGTTGATGGGCGGTGCTATGCGCGAAGGCGGCAATACCACGCCCTGTGCCGAGTTCAATATCCTCGAAGACCCCGATGCAGCACAGATCGTTTTGCACTGCGGCAGGCCATTAACCATCGTACCGCTGGATGTGACCCACCAGGCATTAGTTTCACAAATACGCATTGATAAGTTACGTCAGCTAAACACAGCGGTCGGAACTGCCGTGGTTGGCATGATGGAGTTCTTCAATCGTTTTGACAGTGAGAAATATGGCAGCGAAGGCGCACCCGCTACACGACCCCTGCACCATCGCTTACCTGCTTAAACCGGAACTGTTTACGGGTAAGATGTGTAATGTCGAGGTGGAAACCGAATCACCGTTAACCATGGGCCATACCGCTGTTGATTTTTGGGGCGTTACCGACCGGAAAAAAAACGCCAACTGGCTTTATAAAGTGGATGCAGACGGATTTTATTCATTATTAATTGAACGGCTTAAGTCATGAGCACTGACATATCAATCGCCATTATCGGCTCCATTAACCTTGATATCGTCGCCAGGGTAAAGGATTTCCCCCGGCCAGGGGAAACCATTACCAACGCCGTAGTCAATCGCTTTCCAGGGGGCAAAGGCGCCAACCAGGCACTGGCCGCACACCGCCTGGGTGCTGCGGTGTTCATGGTGGGAAGAGTTGGCAATGATCCTGCCGCAGATGAAGCGCTGCAGACATTGCGTGAGGAAAACATAGATCTGACTTATTGCAAACCGCTTGAAGACTTTTCGACCGGTCTGGCAATGATCGTGGTAACCGAAACAGGTGAAAACCAGATCGTGGTCGCACCCGGTGCCAATGCTGCTTTCGATCCGGAACATCTTGAGCTTCCCCGGACCGATGCCAGCATCGCCCAGCTTGAAGTGCCAATTGATACCATCTTGAAAGCAGCAGGCGCCAGCGACAATTTCTTCTGCCTTAATGCGGCACCGGCCAAACCTGTACCGCATGAACTGCTTGAGCTTGTTGATCTGCTGGTTGTAAATGAAATAGAGGCCCAGGCACTGGGCAAAGAGCTTGATGTTTATCAGGGCCTGCTTGCAAGCACTTATGGCAGCAAGGGTGCCGTATTGAGCCGTAATGGCCAGCAGATAGCTGAAGCAAAGCCACCAAAAGTAAACGTCATAGACACCACCGGCGCCGGTGATGCCTTCACGGCCGCACTGACCGTTGCCCTGGTGAGCGGTATGGAGCCACAAGCCGCGCTGGAGCACGCGTGTGTGGTCGGTGCCCTGACCACCACAAAAATGGGCGCGCAGTCTTCACCGCATTTAGCTGCAGTCCAGGCAATGGCCTGAACCAGTGCTGAGCAGAAAGCCCCATTTTGACTGCGATGCTTTTAGTACGAAATTCAGGCGGGGTTTTATCTTGGCATCCGGTCTATAATCCGCCCCCATGTGGACATACCCAACACGAGTCTTAATGCTTTTTGCGACCATTCTTTTTATTTCGCAAAGTTTTTATTCAGAGCGGGTCTTCGCTTTTCCGGCTAACGAATACCAGCAGGTTGGTCTGCCGCTGGTTCAATACTACGATCAGGATGATTTTAACTCCCATGTACATAACTGGGAGGTCAAACAAGGCCGGGATGGGCGTATTTATGTGGGTAATGGCAATGGCCTGCTGAGTTGGGATGGCGAGCAATGGCGAAGGTATTCCATGCCAAACCAGTCCAGAATCCGCTCATTACTGGAGTGGAAAGACGGTCGTTTCTATGTAGGCACAGTCAATGATATCGGCTATTACGCGGCCGATGGCAAGGGCAGCATGGCTTTCACCTCGTTGCTGGAAGCTGACGCGGGATACAGTCATTTGTTTGGTGAAACCTGGTCAATTGCGGCAACAGATGAATTTATAATTTTCAAGACCGACAAACAGGTCTTCATCTTTAACGGCGAATCGCTGCGAGCTATTGAAGGTGCAGAGCCCGGTGCTGGCCGTTTATTCAATTTAGACGGGCATATCGTACTGTTTCCAGATGATCGGCAAGCGGTCGAGATACAACCCGCAAATCCACAGCCCTACCAGCCATTTTCAATCCCGGGCCTGCCTGCTGAAATCAAGGTAAGGGACATTCTGGATAAAGAAGACGGGAACCGTTTGATCATCACCTCCCGACACGGTGTTTTTACATGGACAAAATCCGGCGCGCAACAAATCCTTGCCGCTTCGCAATTGGGTACTGACGTTGATATTTACACTGGATTCCGCGCCAGCGATGGCTACTATTACCTGGGTAGTCGCCGTAATGGGTTGTATGTCCTGAACCCCCAATTTGAGTTACTCAGACGTTATGGGCGCAAAGACGGAACAGCCCTGGATACCGTGTTTGACATAAGCGAGGACTCCCAGGGCGGCATCTGGTTTTCCGGTATGCCGGGCGTAAGCCGGATGATGCCGGCGCATCTTTACAGTGACTATGGCAGCAAACAACAAAATATCGGTTCTCCTGACCTGCAAGGCTGGCGTGGTGAACCCATGTTGGCAGCATTTTCGATCTATCAACTTTCCCCATCAGCAGAGGCGCTGGACAGTCCGGCCTTCAAACCATTGCAAAACTGGCAACAGGACACCAACTTTGTACTCGATCTGGGTCAGGAAGCGCTGGTGGCTGCCAGCGGCGGAGTCTTTCAGCTGCCCGTAAGCCCTGCCGGTGATTTGCAGGCTGAAGGTGTTCAAAACGCTCTGTTGGATGCCATGTTCGCGTTCCACCTGATCCTCGCTCCCGCCGACTCGCCAACATCCGAACCGGTTGTTTATGCAGCAACTTCCGACGGCCTGTACCGCCTGGCCAGATCCCTGGGAAGCTGGCAATCAGAAAAGATCAGCGGTATCGATGAACCATTGCGCTATCTTGCATTTGATCAGCAGGACAATCTCTGGGCCGGAACCACCAATCAGCGATTGTTCCTGTTGATGAAAAATACGCTGGCAAGTGGGCACGCGGAGCCTGTCCTGTTCGATGTGAACAATGGTCTTGGCCCAAATTATGTTTCCCCGATCGCAATGGAAGACGGAGTCTATTTTGGTACAGCTAATGGTTTATTCGACTATGAGCCGGATCGTACGCCGGAATTCCAGGCGGCAAAAGGTTTTCCAGAATTATTCCATACTGAAGAAGAAGATTTTTTCCGCTGGTTAATCGATCGCAATGACAACTTCTGGTTCCGTATCGGCAATCATACCGGGGTGGCATGGAAACAGACCGACGGCAGTTACATTGCCGATGAGCAAATCACCGAACCCCTGCCGTTTAGAAGCGCAACCGGTTTTTTTGAAACCCGGGACGGGGCAATCCTTATTAGCCAGGCCGATGGTGGTGTTTATCGGCTGGGGCCTGATCTCGCTTCCGGGGCGGTGGCTGCTGCACCTGCTGCAGGCAGGCTTGCGATTACCGAGATCAGCAACCTGAATAGCGGGGAACTACTCTTCGGTGGGTATGGTGATATTCAGATTCCGCGACTACCAGCTGAATCCGCCTCTTTACGTATTCGTTTTGCCCTCAACGACTATTCTTTACCCGGAAAAACACTTTATCGCAGCCGCCTGAGCGGTTCGGATAACTGGAGTGAGTGGCGGCGGGAAACCTGGCGTGATTTTACCCGTTTGCAAGGCGGTAAATACCAGTTTGAATTACAGGCCCGCGATGGCTGGGGACGCGAACAAAGCTTACAACCATTCAGCTTCCGAATATTGCCGCCCTGGTATCTCAGCCCACTGGCCTGGGCCTTGTATGCCGTTGCACTCATCCTGGCCTTGTTGCTGGCCGCATGGCTGGGTCAAAGGATGCGCACCGCACGTCTGCAGCAAAGAAACCTGGATCTGCAGGAAGTTGTCCGGGAGCGCACGCAGGAAGTACAGGCAAAAGTGGATGAACTCCAGCAGCAACAAGAACTGAAAGATCGTTTCTTTGCCAATGTATCGCACGAATTCCGCACCCCGTTGACCCTCACTATCGAACCGCTGGAGGAAGTGGTCCGAACACACAGTGCGGGGCTCGATGATCAGGGCAAGGGCTTAACCAAGATCGCCTTGCGCAATGCCCGCAAGATGCTGGCGCTGATAGGACAGGTGCTGGATATCAATCGCCTGGACGCCGGCAGGCTGAAATTACTGGTCGCCGAACATGACCTCGCCGACCTGATACAACGTATTGCACAGCGCTTCCAGCCCTGGGTGAAGCGCCAGCAACAAACACTGGTACTCCAGCAAGCGGACGATCCACTGATGCTCTGGTACGACGAAGATCAGATGGATCGCATTATCAGCAACCTGCTGTCCAATGCGATCAAATACAGCGGCACAGGATCAAAAGTCGAAATTGCTTTGCTCGCTGGAGAGGACAGCGTTGACCTCGTGGTTCGTGATGATGGCCCGGGCATCCCTGAGAACCAGCGTGAGAAAATCTTTGAACGATACTTTCAGGGCGAATCATCTTCTGAGCATGTCTGGCCCGGCACCGGAATAGGTCTTGCGCTGGTACGGGAACTGGTAGACCTGCATCACGGCAACATTGAGCTTGAAACCGGCACCAGTGGTGCTTCGTTCCGTTTACATCTACTGCGCGGAACCCATCACTTTGATCAGGAGGATCTGAACCGTGATGGTGTCACGCCAGCCACCAACATCCCGGAAGAGAGCGAAAGTCCGGCGGAGTTAGTGAACTCACCCCATGGAGAGGATGTAACAACGATTCTGATCGTTGATGATAATGCCGAATTAAGACATTTCCTCGGTCTCAGGCTGGCCAGTCGTTACCGGGTTCTTGAAGCCGGCAACGGTCGCGAAGGTGTAGAAATGGCCATCAACAAGTTACCGGACCTGGTAATTTCAGATGTCATGATGCCGGAAATGAATGGAATAGAGCTGGCAAGGGTTTTAAGTGAAAACCCGGATACTGCCACTATCCCGCTGATCCTGCTGACCGCCAAGTCCACCAAACGCGATACGGTAGAAGGCCTCCAGGCAGGTGCGGATGACTATTTGACCAAGCCCTTTGATACCTCTGAATTGATCGCCCGTGTAGCCGGTCTGATAGCCAGCCGCAAACTGGTACGGGTTTCAGCGCTGGCTGAATTTCAGGCAGACGGTTCAAAGCCTGAGACGAATAAATTTGTCAGCCGTCTTGATCAGGTCATATTAGAGCACCTGAATGATTCAAGCCTGAGCGTCAATCGACTGGCAGAACTTTTATCGATGGATCGCACTTCCCTGTACAGAAAGTGCCAGAGTAATTGCCAGGTTTCACCGGTGGTCTATTTACGAAAACAGCGAATGCAAGTAGCAGGGCGTTTGCTCAAGGAAACGGAAATGTCGGTTTCCGAAGTAGCCTACGCGACTGGCTTCGAAAGTATTTCCTACTTTTCCCGGATATTCCGGGGCGAATATAAAACCACGCCCTCTGCCTATTCCAACGCTGCCTGAGCCCATTTATCAGGCCAAATCACGTACTGCACACGATGTTGCAACATCTGTACTGATCTTTGCCACATATGTACTAATTCATAAAGCCATAGATTGCTAAAGTTTCACTCAGGGTTTCAGGGCAATCAGGTAGAGCGTGAAGAAACTAAAAAAACATCCATTCAGTATTGAAAAAAGCGGTACGGGAGTCTGGATGTAGAACCGAACCGTTGAAGATATCCTTGGGGGGATAGCGTGGGGGGAAGTTAAAAAGGCTCAGAGTAAAATCTACTCTGAGCTTTTTTTTATTGAAATAATGTGTTCCGAACAAACGTCATTCCAGACAAAACCACAGTCATCCCGGACCTGATCCGGGATCCATTTTTATTCCCGGAACTACAGAACCACCAAAGATCAAACTGGATCCCGGATCAAGTCCGGGATGACGGTGCCACCTATCACTCAGGATCAACGACCCTTTTGGGGAGTTTATCAAT
>PVMK01118263.1_pt1 | contig 10574 bp, 12 predicted proteins | sample 1853481 | NCBI WGS metagenome assembly PVMK01 (sample SAMN08533507, study PRJNA380276) | Marine sediment metagenome, whole genome shotgun sequencing project. | reverse complement strand
GCGATAGACGCCCCCATGGCCGACGCCCCATGGCGAACCCTATGAACGCGCCAAACATTCCGACAGCCGAGTGAAGTTTCGCGACGCGCTCGCGCGGATTCCCAATCTCATCACCCTGGCACGCATCCTGGCGGTGCCGGTCACGGTTTACGTGATCCTGCAGGACTATATGACGGCGGCGTTCTGGATTTTCGTTGTCGCGGCGGCCTCCGACGCGCTCGACGGTTATCTGGCCAAGCGCCTGAACGCGGTCAGCGAGATCGGCGCCTACCTCGACCCGCTCGCCGACAAAGCGCTTTTAGTCGGCACCTATGTGGCCCTGGCCCAGGTCGACCACATCGCGACTTGGCTGGTGTTTTTGGTCGTGTTTCGCGATCTTCTGATCGTCTGCGGCGCGCTCTTGTTCCACACCATCACCCAGTCGCTCAAGATGAAGCCGCTGTTCATCAGCAAGATCAACACCGTGGCCCAGCTTGCCTTGGCCGCGATTGTGCTAGCCGAACAGGGCCTGGACCTGCGCTTGACGTATCTTTCGGAAGCGCTGGTCTATATCGTGGTGCTGACGACCTTCGTGTCGGGTGCCGCCTACGTCTACAAGTGGAGCACCATGGCGGCGCTGATGGAGCGCGACCAATGAGCCGGCGCGGGTATCGGGGCGGACATCGGGGCGGACATCGGGGTAGGCACTGCGTCCAGAGGGCGGACACGCCATGACCGTCGAGCGGCACCTGCGGTTCTGGTTGATCGGCTTGGCGGTATTCCTGGCCGCGCTTTTCCTGTTGCGTGGCATGCTGCTGCCCTTCGTGGCCGGCATGGCGATCGCCTACCTGCTCGACCCGATCTGCGACCGGCTCGAGGGCTGGGGCCTGTCCCGAACTCTCGCCACGACCTTGCTCACGGTGGCGTTCCTAATACTGTCGGTGGTGGGTTTCCTGTTGTTGCTCCCGGTCCTGGCCGGGCAGGTGGTGAGCTTGCTCGAGCGGGTGCCCGATTTCGTCGAGACTCTGCGCGGCCAGTTGACCAGGTTGCTCGCACTCGTCGAGGCGCGGGTCGACCCGGCCATGATGGAACAGATCCAGAGTGCGCTCGCGGGCTCGTCGGAACGGCTGGTGACCTGGGCGACCCGGCTTTTGAGCGGGGTGATCAGCGGCGGGGTGGCCTTGGCCAACTTGATCTCGCTCCTGGTGATCACGCCGGTGGTCGCCTTCTACCTGCTGCGCGACTGGGACCGGATCATTGCAAATGTCGACGGCTGGTTGCCGCGCCGGCATGCCGAGACGATTCGCGAACAGGCCCGCGCCGTCGATGCGACGCTGGCCGGGTTCCTGCGCGGTCAGGGCACGGTCTGTTTTATCCTCGCGGTCTACTACGGCCTCGGCCTGTCCCTGGCCGGGCTCGACTTCGGGCTGGTGATCGGGGTCGCCGCCGGGCTGTTGTCGTTCGTGCCCTATGTCGGCGCCATCGTCGGCCTTTTGCTGTCGGTCGGTTTGGCGCTGGTGCAGTTCGACGCCTGGCAGCCGATCGCCATCGTCGCCGCGGTCTTCGTCGTCGGTCAGACGGTCGAGGGCTACATTCTGACCCCCCGGCTGGTCGGGGAGAGTGTCGGGCTGCATCCGGTCTGGATCATCTTCGCGCTGCTCGCCGGCGGTGCGCTATTCGGCTTCCTCGGACTGCTCTTGGCGATTCCGATGGCGGCGGTGGTCGGGGTCGGCGTGCGCTTCGGTTTGGGGCGCTATCTGGCCAGCGGCTTCTATCATAGTGGCCCCGGGAGCGGCCCAGGGGGCGATCCAGGGGGCGATCCTGGGGAAGGCCGAGGGGAAGGCGGGGGTTCGCCGGCGTGACCGGGACCGCGCAGCTGCCGCTCGAGCTGGCTCCGCGCCCGGCGCTTGGGCGCGAGGATTTCCTGGTCGCGCCGTCCAACGAGGTCGCGGTCGCCTGGATCGACCGCTGGCCCGACTGGCCCGGCCCGGCGCTTGCGCTCTATGGTCCGCCCGGCAGCGGCAAAACTCATCTATGCCAAGTCTGGCGCGCGGCCAGCGGCGCGGTCGAGATCGATGGGTCGCGGCTGGCCGAGGCCGAGCCGCCGGAGCTCCTTGGTGCGGCGCGGACCTGCGTACTCGACGACGCCGATGCGGTATTGGCGGGAGCGGGGATGGCCGGGGGGATGGCCGGGGAGGCCGCCATGGCGGAACGCCTGCTCCATCTTCACAACAGCCTGGCCGAGCGCGGCGGTCAACTCCTGTTGACCGGGCGCGCGGCGCCGTCGCGCTGGCCCTGCCGGTTGGCGGATTTGAGTTCCCGTTTGGCGGCCGCCGCCGCGGCGCGCCTGGAGGCACCGGACGACGCGCTGATGGAGGCGCTGTTGGTCAAGCTCTGCGCCGACCGCCAGCTCCTGATCGGCGCGGAGGTGGTGCGCTATCTGCTCGCGCGCATGGAGCGCTCCTTCGCCGCCGCGCGGGCGCTGGTCGCGGCGCTCGACCGCGCCTCGCTGGCCGAGGGCCGGGCGGTTACCGTGCCCCTGGCGCGGCGGGTGCTGGAAGGTTATGAAACGGCCCGGGACTGAACGAGCGCCCGAACCAACCCAACCAAACCAAGGCGAGGCACGACATGGATCTAGGACTGAAGGACAAGACCGCGCTGGTGTGCGCGGCGAGCAAGGGCTTGGGGCGTGCTTGCGCGATGTCGCTGGCGCGCGAAGGCGTGGCCGTGACCATCGTGGCGCGCACCCCCGGGCCGCTGGAGGCGACCGCCGAGGAAATCCGCGCGGCGACCGGCGCGAACGTGGTTACCGTCGCCGCCGACATCACGACCGAAGCAGGCCGCGCCGCCGCGCTCGGCGCCTGCGCCAATCCGGACATCCTGATCAACAACGCCGGCGGGCCGCCGCCGGGCGACTTCCGCGACTGGACCCGGGACGACTGGATCAAGGCGCTGGACGCCAACATGCTGACCGCCATCGAGCTGATCAAGGCGACCGTCGACGGCATGATCGACCGCCGCTTCGGGCGCATCGTCAACATCACCTCCTCGGCGGTCAAGGCGCCGATCGACATCCTCGGCCTGTCCAACGGCGCGCGCGCCGGCCTCACCGGCTTCGTCGCCGGGATCGCGCGCAAGACCGTGCTCCACAACGTGACCATCAACGGCCTTCTGCCCGGGTCCTTCGACACCGACCGCCTGCGCGGCAACATCGCGACCGTGGCCGAGAAATCCGGGCGCAGCGTGGAACAGGGCGTGGCCGAACGCACGGCCGCCCACCCGGCCGGACGCTTCGGCGACCCGGCGGAGTTCGGCGAGGCCTGCGCCTTCCTGTGCGGCCAGCAGGCCGGCTACATCACCGGCCAAAACCTGCTAATCGACGGCGGCGCCTATCCGGGGACGCTTTAGTTTCTAGCGATGCGTTCCGCAGTAGCGGAACCTTGAATCCTAGGCCGGATCGAAAAAACCGGTCAGGCGCGCGCGGCCGGGCGCCAAATCGGACCAACGCGCGGCATCGTAGGCGAGCACGGCGATCCCGGCCGCCGGGAAGCCGCGGCCGAGCCGCGCCAGCGCCTCGCTTTGCGAGCCCGGTCCGGCGAGTTCGCGCGCCAGGCGGTGCAGGCCCGGATTGTGGGCGATCAGCAGCACCGACTGGGCATCGTCGGGCAGCTTGCGCAGGGCGATCGTCAGCCGGGTCTCCGAGGCCAGATAGAGCGCCTCGCGCAGCTCGACGGTCAGGCCATCGGCCTCCTCGGCGGTGAGTTGCGCGGCCATCACCTCCCAGGTCTGGCGCGCGCGCTTGGCGCCCGAACAGAGCACCAGCGCCGGCATCAGCCCGGCACCCCGCAACGTCGCGGCCAGCCCGCCCGCCGCCTCGACGCCGTCCGCGGTCAGCGGCCGGTCGTAGTCCTGCAAATCAATCCGCCGCCCGGCCTGCCCGTGGCGCAACAGGCAAAGTGTTTTCATGAGCCCGCGTCCCCCCGGTTTCCCTCACGCCTCATAGGCGATGACGCGGGCCGGGGCGCCGTCTGAGTTGGGGATTTTTAGGGGCAGGGCGAAGAGGGTGGTGCGCGGGCCTGAGAGTTCGCCCAGGTTGGTCAGGTACTCGATCAGGATGACCCCGTTGCGCAGCAGGATGTCGTGGCTGACGAAATCCGTAATCGGCGCCTGCTTGCCGTCGAGCAGGCCGCGGATCGGGTAGTCTTGGGGGAAGTCGACCGCGAGCGCTTTGATCCCGCGCGCGAGCAACCAGTGGCAGGCCTCGGCGGAGAGATAGGGCGATTGGGTCCAGAACTCGGGCGTCTTCGGGTCGTGCACCGTCTCCCAGCAGGTCTTGAGGATTGCGATGTCGTTCGCTTCGAGGTGCCCAGCGGCTTCGGCGATCATCCCGGCGGTGATCTCGGTCATGGGCGCGATGCCGCTCAGGTCGAGCACCGCGGCGGCGCCGACCATCCGGTCGAGCGCGATCTCCGAGGTGGTGTCGCCGCCGGCCACGATGTGGCGCGGCGAATCGACATGGGTGAAGCCGTGCACGATCCAGCCCAGGCGGGTGATCTGGTAGACGTCGCCGGCCTCGAGATCGCCTTTCTGGCTGCGCTCGACCGGCCAGCGGAAGTGGTCCTCGATCGGCATGGAGAGATCGACGATGCGGGTCATGGCGGCGGCTCCTCGGGCGTTCGTTGAGCGCAGTCTAGCGCAACTCCAGGACCCGCACGACCTCGACCACGGTTTGGTTTCCGTCCCCGGGCCGCTGGGCTCCACAAGGACGCGACGCCGCGGTCAGGATGTCGAAGCTTCCTCGCCCGGCAGGGGTACCAGGGCCAATTTCTTGCCCGCCATGCCGAGCGCCAGCCGGCCCTGCTTGAGCGCCAGCGCCTCCTGGCCGAAGATTTCGCGCCGCCAGCCGGTCATCGCCCGCACCTCGGCGTTGTCGTCGGCGGCGATGCGTTCCAAGTCGGCGACGCTGGCGACCAGCTTTTGGGCCACGTCGTGGCGCTCGCACTGCAGCTTGAGCAGGACTTTGAGCAGGTCCACCAGCGGGCCCAGGCCGGCCGGTTGGTCGCGCTGCGGCGGTGGCACCGGGCAGTCCGCCTCGGGCACCGCCATGCCTTCCTCCAGCGCCGCGAGGATCGCCTGGCCGATGCGTCCGCGCGCCGCTTCTCGCGAGAAACCGCGGGTGTGAGACAGCTCCTCGGCCGTGGCCGGGTGGTGCGCCGCGATGTCGAACATCTGCTCGTCGCGCAGCACCCGGTTGCGCGGCACGTCGCGGCGCTGCGCCTCGGTCTCGCGCCAAGCGGCGAGGGCACGCAACAGAGCGAGGTAGCGCGGCGAAGCGGAGCGGGTCTTGAGCCGGCGCCAGGCGGTCTCCGGCTCCAGGCGGTAGGTGTCCGGGCTGTTGAGGACCGCCATTTCCTCGTCGAGCCAGGCGGTGCGCGCCCGGTTCTCCACTTGCCGGCGCAGCTTCTCGTAGACCGGGCGCAGGTGGACCACATCGGAGAGCGCGTAATCGATCTGGCCCTGCTTGAGCGGCCGGCGCGACCAGTCGGTGAAGCGCTTGGATTTGTCGATGTGCTTGCCGGTCAGCTTCCGAACCAGTTTGTCGTAGCCGACCGAATCGCCGAAGCCGCAGACCATGGCCGCGACTTGGGAGTCGAAGATCGGTTCGGGCAGGGCGTCCATGAGCAGAAAGAATATCTCCAGGTCCTGGCGCGCCGAGTGGAACACCTTGAGGACTTTGGGATTCTTCATGAGCTCCAGCAGCGGCGCCAGGTCGATGTCCGGTGCCAGCGTATCGATCGCCGCCGCCTCCTGGGGGCCGCCGACCTGGGCCAGGCACAGCTTCGGCCAGTAGGTCGAATCGCGCATGAACTCGGTATCGACGGTGATGAACTCGGCCTTCGCTTGGCGTTTGCAAAAGGCCGCGAGCTCGGCGCTGTCGGCAATCAGTGTCATGGCCCGGGGTATACACGCAATTCGGAGGCCGCAAAAGCGGCGCCTGAGTGGGGCGGGCGGCTCAACGGGATGCCAGGATCGCCGCCAGGATCGCCTCTGCCAGCTCGGCGAAACCGGCGCCCGAGCGCGCCTCGGTGACGAAGGCGGGGGCGGCCGGCAGGCGGCCCTCGAAGTCGCGCACGTTGGCGACCCCGACCGCGTTGGGGAAGGCGGCGAACATCGGTGCGTCGTTGGGTGAATCGCCGGCGAAGACGAAATGGTCCTTCTCCGCCTCGAAGTCGATACCGAAGGCCTCGTCGAGCATGATCCGGGTGGTGGTCAGCTTGTCGTAATCGCCGAACCAGCCGTTGACGTGGATCGAGCTGACCTTGGCGGCCGCGCCGGCGGCCTCGAAGAGCGCGACGATGCGGTCGATATCGCCCTGGGGCAGCGGCGCCACGTCCTCGCGAAAGTCGATGGCGAGGTCGGCCTCGCGGTAGCGCTGATCGGAGGCGACGGCGGCGCCGGGCACCGCGGCCAGAATCTCCACGCGGAGTTTTTCCAAGCGCCGGAGATTCTCGATCCGTTCCGCATCGCCAGCCATGAAGCGTTTGATAAGTTTACGATTATCGGTGTCGTAGCGGAAATAAAACGCGCCATTCTCGCCGACCACCGCGTCGACCGGCCACATGCGCGCGATGTGGTCGCACCAGCCCGCCGGCCGGCCGGTGATGGGCGCGACCAGCAGCCCGGCGGCGTGCAGCCGCGCCATGGCGCCGTAGGCCTCGGCGGTCAGGCGGCCCCCGGTGGTGAGGGTGTCGTCGATGTCGAACAGCACGCCGCGCAGGCCCGCGCGGGCCTCGGCCGTGAAGCTCGACAGCGGCTGGAACCGCGCGGCGGCGGGCCGCGTATCGGGGTTTGACGGGGCGGGGCTCATGGCGGGCGCCACAATGCGCGTTGCACAGCGCGCCGTCGAGGCCGGATTGGGGGATCTCCGCCATGCCTTGGCTTAGGTCTGTCAGACCGGCCCCAAGCTTGACAAATCCGGCGGTTCTGTGCCTCTTGCGCGCCGTACTTTCCAGACCCGAGCGAAGCGCCGCCCGCGAATCGTGGCGCGCGGTTCCCCTCGCCAAGGACGAATTCATGCATCCCTACCGCACCCATAAATGTGGCGAACTACGGCATTCCCACGCCGGCGAGACCGTGCGCCTGTCCGGCTGGGTCCACCGCAAGCGCGACCACGGCCAGCTTCTGTTCATCGATCTGCGCGACAACTTTGGCCTGACCCAATGCGTGATCGATGTGTCGAGCCCGCTGTTCGCGGAGCTCGAGGCGGTGCGCGTGGAAAGCGTGATCACGGTGACCGGCCCGGTGGTGGAACGCGCCGCGGAGACGGTCAACAAAACCCTGCCGACCGGCGAGGTCGAGGTCCGGGTCGCGGCGCTCGAGGTTCGCTCGCGCGCCGAGGTGTTGCCGCTGCAGGTCAATTCCGACGAGGACGCGGGCGAGGAGATTCGCCTGCGCTATCGCTACCTGGATCTCAGGCGCGAGAAGATGCACGAGAAGATACTGCTGCGCTCGCGGGTCATCGCCTCGATCCGGCGGCGCATGATCGACGGGGGCTTCACCGAGTTCCAGACCCCGATCCTGACCGCCTCCAGCCCCGAGGGCGCGCGCGACTACCTGGTGCCGAGCCGTATCCATCCGGGCAAGTTCTACGCGCTGCCCCAGGCGCCGCAGATGTTCAAGCAACTGGTGATGATCGCCGGCTTCGACCGCTACTTCCAAATCGCGCCCTGCTTCCGCGATGAGGACAGCCGCGCGGATCGCTCGCCAGGCGAGTTCTATCAGCTCGATCTGGAAATGAGCTTCGTCACGCAAGACGATGTTTTTGCTGAGATAGAGCCGGCCATGTCTGGTCTGTTCGAGGAGTTCGCCGCCGGCCGCCAGGTGACCGCGCCGCCGTTCCCGCGCATCCCCTTCGCCGAAGCCATGCTGAAGTACGGCAGCGACAAGCCCGACCTGCGCAACCCGATCGTGATCCGCGATGCGACCGAGGCCTTCAAGGGTTCCGGCTTCGGCATCTTTGCCCGCGCGATCGAGGGCGGAGCGGTGGTGCGCGCGATCCCCGCGCCGGGTGCCGGCGGCCGGCCGCGCAGCTACTTCGACAAAATGAACGACTGGGCCCGCGCCGAAGGGGCGGCGGGCCTGGGTTACATCATCTTCGCCGAGGGCGCGGGCAAGGGGCCGATCGCCAAGAACCTGGACGCCGAGCGGGTCGCGGCCATCAAGGCGGCCTGCGAGCTGGACGACGGCGACGCGGTGTTCTTCGCCTGCGACAAGCCTAAGGCGGCGGCGCGCTTCGCCGGGGCGGTGCGCAACCGCCTGGGCGCGGACCTGGAGTTGATCGCGCCCGGCGAGTTCAAGTTCTGCTGGATCGTCGACTATCCGATGTACGAGCTCGACGAGGAGACCGGCAAGATCGAGTTCAGCCACAATCCCTTCTCCATGCCCCAGGGCGGCCTGGAAGCGTTGGAAAGTCAGGACCCGCTCGACGTTCTGGCCTATCAATACGACATCGTATGCAACGGCGTGGAGTTGTCCTCGGGCGCGATCCGGAACCACCTGCCCGAGGTCATGTACAAGGCGTTCTCGATCGCCGGCTACAGCCAGGAAGAGGTGGAGACGCGGTTCAGCGGCCTGATCACGGCGCTGAAGTTCGGTGCGCCGCCCCACGGTGGCTCGGCGCCCGGAATCGACCGTATCGTCATGCTGTTGGCGGACGAGCCGAACATCCGCGAAATCGTGGCATTTCCGATGAACCAACGGGCCGAGGACCTGATGATGCACGCGCCCGCGGAGGTTCCCCAGCAGCGCCTGGACGACCTCTGCTTAAAACTGGACCTGCCGACCGAGTAACGTTTCGTTAACGCTATTCGTTTACCGAGCTATTGCAGAGGTGCGGAATCGACTCCATGATTCAGCTGGTTCGTGCCGGGGGCATGCCAAGGTTCGCCGCTTTATGCGCTGGCTTTTATTTGCCGCTCTCGCTGTTGTGCTTTCGGGTTGCGGGTTGCCGCCGGCGGTCACCGTCGTGTCCTTGATGGCCAGTGGCGTCAGCTACGTCACGACTGGCAAATCGGTCACCGATCACGGCATCTCCATGGTATTGCAGAAAGATTGTGCGTTGTTGCGCGGCTTCGAGGGCGATATTTGCCTTGAACCCGATCCGGCCGAGCAGTTCGCGGCTTCCCTCGCCTTCGCGACCGACCCCGCGGTGACGCCGCACCCGGCCGGTCAGGCGCCAGACAAGTTGCTTGAAGAGGTGCGGTACCTCGGCGATTCCGCGGATTCGGCGGGCTAGGACCAACCCCGGAGGCGTGCCTCGCGCGAGCCGGTTTCATGAAGAGGAATTCGCCGGTGCCACCGTCCTTCGATCAGCTCGTCATCTTCCTTTACACCCGCGATTTGGAGCGCAGCGCCGCCTTTTACGGCGGCACGCTCGGCCTGCCGTTGGTGCTCGATCAGGGCGGCTGCCGCATCTTCCGGATCGGCCGGGACGCCTTTCTCGGCGTCTGCCGCTGCAGCGAGTCGCGGCCCTGTAGCCCGGACGGCATCATCGTGACCCTGGTCAGCGCCGACGTCGATGGTTGGTACCAAGAACTCTTGGCCAAGGGTGTGGCCTTCGAGACGCCGCCGCGCGCCAATCCCACCTACAACATCTACCACTGCTTCTTGCGCGATCCGGACGGCTATCAGGTCGAGATTCAGCGTTTCGACAATCCCGCCTGGCCGGCACCCGCCTGAGCCCATCCAGGACCCGGCGCGTGCCCTGGTTCGATGGGCCGCCGACCGGGCGATGATTCTTCCCTGAGCTATTACATTATCGGCTTCTCGCAGTCGGTATCACCGCGGGCCAAACAAAGCTGATAGCGCATGGCCTGGGCGTAGAGCTTCATCAATTTGTTGACATCGGCCCAGCCACTCAACTGATCTTCGTTGAGGACCTTGCCGCCGGCGCGAGAATCGATACCGGCGCCAAACAGCTCCCGCGTATCGGCGTCCCGCACTTCGAATTCGATTTTGAGTTGCCCGGTAAAGGATGGCTTTCCAGTTACGTAGCTGGCCAGTTTGGTCGCCACGACGCCAACCGGAACGATCGTCGAGATGGTATCCAGGGCCACACTGCTCTTGGTCGCGCGGACGATGGCGACCTGAACGCGCAGGGTATTGGGTCCCGGTGCTGTTACCAACTGGTAATCCTGGCTGAGTTCGCTGGCGAGGAGAGCATGAAAGTTATTCACCAACGTTTGCGCATCTTCCGCGTCGATAGCATCAGCCGAATTCTCCCCGACGAACGACACGACGGGATCGAGGAGGATCTTGTCGTGCCGTGAAATATCCATGCTTGTGTTCAAGTAGCCCAGTCCGGCCCGAACCGAATCGTTGGTCGGCTCCAGCTTTGCATAGACCTCGTCGGTCAAGAATCCGGCTGAATCGAGATCGTCGATCTGCACGGTCCCCGCACACGCGCCTAAAGACATGAGGCTCACCGCCACAAGGGCGCGTCCGAGTTTCGATAGAGTCATTGTTATCTCTCCTGAAGATGCTGTGGTATCGGTGCATCGAACCAATTGCCCCGCAATAAGCTTCGTGCCCAATTC
>PVMK01114563.1_pt1 | contig 10576 bp, 12 predicted proteins | sample 1853481 | NCBI WGS metagenome assembly PVMK01 (sample SAMN08533507, study PRJNA380276) | Marine sediment metagenome, whole genome shotgun sequencing project. | reverse complement strand
ATGACCGCTCTTGGCCGAGGGTGTGTGAAAACCCAAAACTCGAAATCCCAAGTGGGAACTACCCTCTAAATTTCTTGGTTTCAGAACTTGATGTGGGGTATGCGCACCCAGATAAGCAAATAGATAGCTCATTTGTTAAGCAGTGTCCCAAAAATGATGATTGCCAAATAGTTTTCACACACCCTCGGCCGTTTGCAGTCCTTGGGTCTGTTGAAAATTGTGCAATTTCTATGGTTGCTTTGTGTCGCGAAGCGGCTATAGGATATGGACAAATTTCGGCGACGCCTATAGCTGCAGTAGGCCAACAGCCGCCCTTTGGGAGTTTGGATTTGACCTCTTCATAAAGGCCAAGTACAGGCCATTAACACAAAGGGAAATACAAAACCTGCGATTAGCAGGCTAGACTGGAGAAAGTATGGGCAGAAAAGTATCTCTTAGGAAATAGCTCGAGCGGTGCCATATGCGTTGACGACGTACAGTCAATTGCCCTCATGATCGGATATCCAGGAAGTCTTCAATGCGATGAGTTTTCGCTCATAAAGTAGTGACTGCTCACCCTTGTTGGAATATTGTCGGGCAAGTTGGAGAGACTGTTCTGCCTGGGCCTGGTCGCCCAATTTGAAATAGCTCTTGGCCTTACCAAAATACGGGTTGTGCAGATACGGTGCCAGCTTGATGGCTTTATCAAAATATGAAATCGCTTGTCGGTATTCCCCTCCCAGGTAGGCCTCTTCAGCCAGTGAAAGCCAATTTAGCGGGCTGGGATCGTCAAGGCCAGATAAGCGGCCTTCAATCGTGGCGGCTTCGGTAAGCCTGGCTTGACTAAGCAGTAACTGACGGTAGTTTTTTAACAACACCACGTTATCAGGTTGCTGGGATATCGCATATTGGTAGATTTCTTCCGCTTTTCCAGAATAGCCCGCCCGGCGGTGTACAATTGCCAGCATATTCAGCGCATCTGGATTATCGGGCGCTTTTTCAAGTGCAGCCAGCACAAAATGAAAAGCCTGATCATAGTTTTTCGTCGAAATCATGTCGGTCGCGGTATTGAGGTAGTACATTGATACGAATTCATTGCGGCTGATGTTTCCAACAAAAACCTCTCTGCCGCTGGGAAAATAGTCAACAATCACACCTTCCGGGCGGAGAACAACGAAGCCGTCTGGCGGTGGCTTACTGGGATCATGTAAAAAAACTCTCACATGCCTTTGCTTGAAGGACAGGGAATCCGTCACACTGAACACCGGCACAGAATCAACCAGCTGGAATCTTGTTTCCACGCCGGCTAAATCAGCCAGTGCCGTAGTCATGATTGCCAGGGACAAGCAGTTGCCCGCCTGTAGAGTATAAGATTCCTCTGCCGTGTATGTCTCACCATAGTAAACAAATCCAACAGTGAAACTCTCGACAAAATCCGCCACCCGCTGGTACCTCGGGTTCGATATTTGCCACTCAGCATCAAAATCCCTGCGGAATTCACCATGACTTTCCGTGCTGAGAAAAAAAATGTCCTGTTCGGTGGGAATATCGGCTACGTCCCGAAAATATCCTAATTCAGGCAATTGGGGTGCGTCAGCATCGAGGTCCGGAATTGGCTCGTTCGAAGAACATCCGACAACCAGGGCCAAGGGAAGCCAGACAATGGCTGCCAGAGAGCTAGACCAGAGCTTCATTAATTTCTCCTGTTATAAGCTGCCGAAACCGACAAAAGTTTATCCTGGGCGATCTGGAAGCCTTGCGGATTCTACCAGGGAGAAGTTTAAGCATACGCGAATTACGCAACGAATTCGCCGCCATTGGACTTGAGTAGGAGGCCCTATTTCCCACACTGCCCGATTTTCATTCTTCCAGTAATTTCATCCTGTTGAGAAGCTCAATGAACCGCGGCTCCTCGCGAAAGCCGGCGGGTGCCAGTTTCATGTAATCCACAGTGCCGACGTTCCAGAACAATGCGTTGGGAGATCGCTCATCAACCGTTCTCTCTGCCCAGTCGAGCGCCAGTAACGACTCTCTGTTGGCAAGATAGGTGATAGCAACGCCAAACGGGTCTTCGATTCGATTGTCCTTTATTCTCTGATTGACTCTTTCAACAACCTTCTGCAGGAGTTCATCCTCTTCGGTCACTGCATAGATCCACGCGAGCCAGCCCTGCAGAAACGCAGAGCCCCGTCCTGCCGCCAGTTCCTCCGTTTGCCGGGCCAGAGAGAGAGCCTCGGCATGTTCACCTTTGAGTGCGTGTGCAAGTCCCTTCTTGGCGTACCCCCAGGTCCATGCAGGGTGGAGCTCGATAGCGGTGCCAAATACTTCTATCGCACCCTCGAAGTCGCCTTTGAACAGTTTTGCGAAACCGGCTGCATGTAGAGCGCTTATAGTGATGGGGTCTATTTGCAGCGCGCTTTCCGCCATCTCTATTGCTTTGTTAAATCGAGCAAGCCCCGTTAGCAGGTTGGCGTACCGATAATAGGCTATCGAGGTGCTCGGCCCCAGAGAGATCGCCTTCTGAAATTCCACTTCCGAGCTCGGCCAGTCAGCATCGAAGAACATATGAATGGATGCCAAAGCTGTGTGGGCTTCGGCGAGATCAGGGTTTAGGGCGATGGCAGACTGAGCGGCGGTTCTGGCTTCGCCAACTATTTCGGCAGACGGAGATGCCAAGAAAAACGCCTTCACGATCATAGCGTCTGCGATTGCCGCATACGCCGGGGCAAACGAGGGAGTAATTCGGGTTGCCTCCCTAAGGTGTGTCAGTCCCCGGTCAATCTCGTCGTCGGTGGAGCCGTCGGCCAGGAAGCGTCCCTGGAGATAATGTTGATAAGCGTTCGGGTCGACACTGTCTCTGCCACTTAGATGTGCCGGATGAGTTGGTAGCTCCAGCCGAAGCGCAGCGGCAATGTCAGACGTAATCATGTCTTCGAGCTCGAGGACTTCGGACATCGGCCGAACGAAGCGGTCACCCCACAGTTCCCGGCCATCACGGGTATCAACCAGCGTCACGCGCACAATGAGGTTGTCGTCCTGTCGCTCCAGGTGACCGACAAGCAATCTCCCGACCTTGAGTTGACTCCCAATCTCCATGGGGTGGTCGGCCCGATCCCGAAGGGCAAACGCCGATAATCTCGAAATGACTCTCAGATCGGGAATACGCGACAATGTGTTGATCAGGTTCTCGGCGATCCCGTCACACAAGTAATCAAACTCAGAACTCTCATTGCTTGTATTGAAAGGCAGCACCGCAATGGACCTATCTCCGTAGGAGTCCACAATCGCTTCAATACGTCCTTCCTGTCGTGCTAATTCGATCTTCGATTGATCTCTAGCCGGGTCCAATACAAACTTGTCGAACGCGAAGTAAGCCAGGGCCAATGCCAGCACAACCAGGATGATACGATCCAGTTTCTTGGCGGTGGTTTGGCCTATTGACTTTTCGCGGTCAATATCCGCATCTCTCTTCAGCCCTTCTGGGGTAATCTCGAACACCCAGGCAAAGACCAGGCTTGGAATGAAGGCAATAGCCAGAACTACTACCACCAATCGGGCGGGTGTGTCACCGAAGCCAAATAATGGAAAGATGGTCTCGGCAACCTGGATGATCAGCCATGCCCCAACGATGTAGGCGGCCCCTACTCGAAGGACGTTGCGACGTTTGAGTTCATTGAGAAAGGACAAGAGTGATTCCTTAAACCCACTGGTATCACTAAGCGTACTCGTTTAATGAGAAATTGCAAAAAGAACTGCTAATTTGGAAGAAGTCGGTGGTGTCTTGGGGGCCGCTATAAATGGCCGTTTGCCGTTATTCAATCCACTGAAATTCACGCCTGGTTAATAACTGTTTAATGTCGCGAAGGGGTTATAGGATTGCTACAAATTTCAGTGTCGCCTATAGCAGCAGTCGACCAATTATGGCGGCCCTCTATTTAGTTGTATTCAACCCATTTTTATCAATTGAAGCGCCGCATCAAGAATTTCATCTTCCTGGGTAAAAGGATCATCACTGACCTTGTGGTCAGGAATGACACCGCGCAGGCGTGCATCACCGCTGGGGCGTATCATGCAAGCCTTTGGGAAGACAACACCCATCTTAGTGTTTGGCAACTTGAATGTATGGATGGCTCCGCACGAAGAAGGCGTGTCGGAGGTCTCCTCTCCCACAAGGACTCCAAATTCGTAGTCCTGCACAATGGCTGCAACTACTGCGGTGTTGGAAAAACTGAAACGGTCAATCAGGGTCGTAAGCTCTCCTTTGAAAGCAAGATCATCGGTTCTTGGCTGTGTCGTGTTGAGTTCAATATCGAATCGAGTTCCGTCTTCAAGGGTCATGATCTTTTGTTTCATGTCCGCGAGTTCGGGAATATCCACGTCCATCCAAAAGGACTTGGTAACCTGACTGGTCCGGACACTGAATTTTGACGCGATACGGAAAGGCTTATCTGCAAAATAAGCGATCATTGGATCACTGAAGGAGTTATCGCCGCCGTAATTTCCGCGGAGATCAAGAATAAGATGCTGTGGTTTTTTCCTGGCAATCTCGACAAATGCAGAATCGAGGAAATCTAGAAATTCATCATTATTGAATGCTTCCTGTGTAGAAATGTCACGTGACTCGGTATTAAGAAAAATGCCTGGGCGTAAGTAGGCAACATCGCCAATGAATTCAAAAGTCCTTCCACTTTTCATGAACGATGGCGACTGTACCGTCTGTGTTCTTTCCCGGTATTGCTCGAGAGTCAATCCTTCAACTTCGGTGTTTATTTGCTCCCCGCCCGGTTTTTTGATGCGAACTGTGCCTGATGAAAAATCACCAAAAACATACCACCAATTATCCATAAGTGATCCGGTTTCCAGCAAAGCCTGTTTGACATATTCACTTTCACCTTGCTTATAGGCATAGATCTTCTCGAGTAGTTGGTGGATGTCAATCCCATTGACTGCCAGGATTTCATCGCCGACTTCAATCTGCTCGTTGTCAGACCAATTTGCCGATAACAGCACCTTCCCCCCCCAAAAGCTGATTTTGAAGGGAATCAGTCGGCCGCCATTCTGTTTAAACTGCCGATACACCTCGGATGGAAAATCCAATGTACAATGAAAAAACCCCGCAAGAACCACAAACGGCTTGAACAGACGATTGATCTCAAGATAAGTCATCGGGCCGGTAATTGAGTTCATAACCTGCTCAAAAGCATTATCGTAGTCGGTTTTAGTAGTGTTAAGGAAAAGGTCGTAACTACTGATCTGAAGTGTCTCGTAGAGAAAAGCAAGATCTTCGCGCACGGCCTCTGCAGAATATGGTGTTGGTTCATTGGAAGGTATATTCTCAGCTCCATTTATCGTTATTGGAGATGTCAGCAGGCAAAACAGAACCAACGCGGTCGAAATTTTGTGTAAAACCCAATTCATCACGGAAACTCCCTGTGTGTGGAAACTGTATAGAAACTACACGGGAGACAGCGTGTATTTGTTACACAAAGAGCAGCATCACATACTGCTTGGCTGTGGTGCGTGTGGTACGCTACAAAAAATCTTCTAGAACGAAGCGGCATATAACCAAAAAAATCTGCTACGATCCGGGTTACATGCAACAAACCATCGCAACAATAACCTACGTCGTAAGAGGCTATGATGAAGCCATTGCATTTTTCGTGGAAAAACTTGGGTTCGATCTTATAGAAGATACCTGCCTGGAGCTGGAGCAGTCAGGAAAACGCTGGGTAATAGTTAAACCAAAAGGCTCGGCAGGATGTTCACTGTTGCTGGCCAAGGCCGTTGACGAAAACCAATTGTCTGTCGTCGGCAACCAATCTGGAGGTAGAGTTTTTTTGTTCCTGCATACCGATGACTTCTGGCGAGACTACGAAGCGATGCAAGCCAAGGGAATTGCTTTTACTGGCACTCCGCGGAATGAAGCGTACGGAACGGTTGCTGTGTTCATTGACCTTTATGGCAACAAGTGGGATTTGATCGAGACTTCAACAGATGTTCAGTGGTGAAGAGTCCTCGCCCATTTGTCAGTCAAATTGAGACTCGCTTGGCTGTCCGAGGTCTCTCGCCATGTAACCCACGATGCGGTCCACGCACTGGGTGATGCTGCGGCTGAAACTTTCCCCTTCGTTTGCTAACCAATTCTTGGCGACCTCGTGGGCGGTTTCGTACTGGTATTGATTGGTCTGAACGGTGGGCTTTTCATCCCCGAAACCCCAAAAGGTTTTCATTTCTGCAATGATATTCAGCGATAGCATCTCTTTTTCATATTGGCGCAGTTCCAACGATTTTACTCGCACCTGGCCCACAGGTAAGCCCGATGGCAGCGCCGGCTGCCGCGCCTGCTGCAGTTCCTCCTCCGACTCTGGTCGCAACCAGGAATGTGGTCGAGTTGGCTTGTAAATCTACTTTGGTTGTACTTACGATAACCGCCATTGCCACTCTGGAATTTCACTGGGAAAAGTGCATACTGATCATAGCGTTACAGAAGGCCATCTCTTCGCCAGACTATTTATATAAGTTTGCAAATAAGAATCTAATAATCTTCCGATCCGATAGAAAGGTCATAGGTTGATCTTTTGGGGCGGACAACAAAAATTCAGCAACTCCATACTTCAAGTTTTATAGGGACAATTTCGCACGGACGCATTGACGTTTGTGGGGGAGTTCACAATGAGAAGAAACAACATTACGAGTACAGCTCATTTACGGAGTTTTCACACTGCCTCGGCCGTTTGCTGTTATAAACAATTACAAGAGGCGAAATTCCGGTTACGCCTGGTAAGCAGCTATACGCCAGGCGTAACAACAGCGATACGACCCGCTGCGGTCGTACTTTAGGCAGTGAAAAATGTACTTTTCGATTTCATTCCTCCAGCCTTGGGGTAGTGCCACAAGGCAGGTCTGGCGGACTAATCCATCTCCATTGTCAGGCCGTTCAGCACGATATCTGTATAGCTGACCAGGCCGATGATCTTGTGATTTTCCAATACCGGTGCGCGGGACAGGCCAAAGCGGTCGAACAAGCGTGTGCAATAACGTATGTCCATGTCGGGGTGTACGGATACCACCGGCTTTGACATGATTTCATAAATATTTACACGGTTGGGTGAATGATCACGGGCCAGCACCTTCTTCGCCATGTCACGGAACATGACCACGCCATACTCGTCATCATCATGCCTTTTGTCCACGATCATGGTGCGCGTATCCGGGTATTTCATGGATTTTAACGCTTCGGTAACGGTTAACATGCCGTCAACAACATCCACTTCGAATTTCATTACGTCGCGTACACGAATTATTTTGTCCAACCTTTTCATAATCTGTCCTCCACGGCACCAGTCAGTGCCTGTATCTGGTGACGAACGCCGATTGCGTCCTCAACATCAATTTGAAAAGCAATGCCGGTTCCGGGTGTTTCATCAAATTCACCGGCAATGGCTACTTGCTCCATTATTTCCCGGCTCATATGTTCCTCAGCCAGCATCAGAATGACATCAACCTGGCTGTCGATACTCAGGCCAAGAAATGTTTTTGCCGGTTTGATACCCTCGCCACGTGCCTGGTTGAGCACGGTGCATCCGGTTGTACCAGCCTTGCGGGCGGCATCCAGGATTTTCTGGGTTCTGCTGTCCTCGGATATAATGATAATCAGTTTAAAGTGCATGTTGATACCTCAGCTTTACTATAATTTATTTCTGCTCGTCACGGCGTTTCAGGCGCCGCGATTTCCATTCGACCAATTGTGCATAGCCCATCACCGCCATAATCGGAAACAGACAGGCCAAAGCGATCATGCCAAAGCCATCAAGTAGCGGGCTGCGGCCGGGAATTGTTTCGGCCAGGCCAAGGCCCAGCGCTGCCACCAGCGGTACGGTCACCGTTGATGTGGTGACACCGCCGGAGTCATACGCCAGCGGAATGATGGGTTTGGGTGCAAATATGGTCTGGCTGATGACCAGGATATAACCACTGATGATGTACCAGTGAAGCGGCGTGCCTGTGACGATACGAAATACACCCAGCGCCACCCCCACAGCTACACCGGTTGCAACAGCGAAGCGCAGGCCCCTGACGGTGATCGTGCCACCTGAGACCTGATTGGCCTTGATCGCAACTACAAGCAGCGCGGGCTCAGCAACGGCGGTTGCAAAACCAATCGCTGCGCCAGAGCGTAGACCCAAAGGTAATCCAGCCAATGCACAGAACCCGTTACAGCAGTCTCTGCGCCGTAAAGAAATTCCGATGCTGTCAATTGCTGGGCCATCAGACGGCCGATGGGAAACAACGCCATCTCCAGGCCTTCAAGGAACAGGGTCAGACCCAAGCAGAACTAAGACCATACCCATGGCGACCCGTGCGGGGTTCTTAATCGGGCGGCGCAGGACGAGGATCTGGAAACCAAACAGGATTGCGCATAATGGGCAAGACATCACGCAGCATGGTCAGCAGCGTTTGCCCAAAACCGACTACGCCGTCCATCAGTACAACATTCCGAAGGCCATTACGAATATCATGGGTGTTAGCGAGGCGAAGGCAATCAGGCCAAAACCATCGATCAAGGGGTCGCGACCGTGAATGGTATGGGCCAGGCCGATACCCAGTGCCGCGACCAGCGGGACGGTCACCGTGGAAGTTGTTACACACCGGAATCATAGGCGATACCGATGATCTCGGCTGGGCGCGAAAAAGGTCATGACCACCACGCCGAAAGTAACCGCCGATGATCAGGTACTGCACGGGCCAGCCTTTGAGGATTCTGAAGACACCCACGACCAGGGCGATGCCTACCGCGGCAGCGCAACCGTCAAACGCAGGCTGATGGCGTAATGGCTCTGCGCTTCGGCAGAGTTTCCTATCACCTGCCCGGCAGCGGCGATACGTGCGGCCTCTTCTGAAATGGCGATCAGGGCAGGTTCTGCCACCGTGGTGCCAAAACCAAGCGTAAATGCGAATATCAGTAACCACCAGAGGTTGCCTTTACGCACGAAGTTGTAAGCCATTTCCTCGCCGATGGGGAAACAGTGCCATGTTTGCAGTCCGCGCACAAACAGCGCAAGACCTACCAGCACCAGCACGCCACCCCACGCCATCTGTCCCATGTTGGGTATAGGCTGGCGCAGTACAATCAATTGAAAAAAGGCGATGACCAGCACGATTGGCAGCAAGGCCAGGCAAACTGTCGATCAGAGGGCTCTGCGGCCTTTCGAATGTTAGACCAAAGAACTTTTAACGGCCCCTTTTTATGCGGGTGTGAAACGAGTGGGTTATCCGCCGGATGCATATTGCTGAAACAGGAGGCTTCCGGTCAGTATCAGAGATCCAGTACCACTTTCTGGTAGAGACCGCCAAAATAAAAACTTGAAGAAATTTGTTCCGGTTTGATCTCCGGGGGCATAAATACAGGTAATTCCTCGCGCCACAAATCCATTGCAAATGGCTCCAGCATGGCCAGGATGGGCTTCATTACGTAACGCATGGGATTGCTGCGCTGCGGTCCGTGGTAATCAACAAAAATAACCCTGCCACCCGGGCGTGTTACGCGGATTGCTTCCGCAACTGTTTTGCGGCGTGCGTGTTCAGGTTGTTCGTGCAGCAGGAAAAACACAATGGTTTCATCAAGGCTGTTGTCGGCAAATGAAAGGGCCGTGGAATCCTGGTGAAAAACGGAAACGTTGTCGTGATCTTTAAGCTTCTTCTTAATATTCTGAATTTGGATGGGTGCGACATCCACCACGCTGAGCCTGGATTGGGTTTTCCCCAGGTGTGCCGCCAGCCGGTTTGAAAAATCCCCGTAGACGCAAGCCACCTGCAACACACTGCTATGCGACTGGAGATCCAGATCGTCCAGCACCGCATTGGTGAGCTTTTTCATATTGCCCCACAAGATCAGGTTAACGACCCACTCACGCTCAAAGAACCAGAAGGACTTTGGATGCAAATACGCCCACCAGTAAGTATCCTGCAAATAATCCGGGATAGAAGGAACTGTTACGGGATTCAGTTGAACGGCTCCCTGCCCTGCATTCGGGATATCAATACCGTCATTTTCGTAGCTGTAGTTTTCTGTTAGTGGTCTCGAATCGTCATTCATATATATTTAAGCTGCCAGTATGGGGTGGTCTGGCAGCTGAATATTCCCTCTCCCAGGTTTAAGTAATTCCGACTAAATAAAAAGCCGTCAGCACAGTACCGATAGCGGCTACCGTATAGACGACATTGGCAACCAGCGTATCTTTTCTTATCCCAAAATCATGGGCCACGACCCTCAGGCGATGTGCTGCATGCCACAATGCAAGGAAGAGTACGATGAATAAGCTTACTTTGCCAAGCAAACTCGCCGCAAAAGTGTGAAATTGTTCAAATTGCAGACCTTCCGGAACATTTCCAGTGGCAACCAGCAGAAATAAAACGATCAATGCTGGAAAAACAAATGCCGTCAAGGTACCACCGGCAGCGAACAGGAGCCAAATTACAGATTTCTTTGCGATTGCCATGATTAAATCACTCCCGCCAGCCAAAAGATAATGGCACTAATTACGACCCAGGCCACGTAATGACCGACTACGATGAATATATCGGGAAGTTTTTTCTC
>PVMK01174306.1_pt1 | contig 10578 bp, 11 predicted proteins | sample 1853481 | NCBI WGS metagenome assembly PVMK01 (sample SAMN08533507, study PRJNA380276) | Marine sediment metagenome, whole genome shotgun sequencing project. | reverse complement strand
ACCACACTCCTTGTAGTTGCGACCATTATTGTTAGTCTCACAACACCAGTCTTTGCCGATTTTAAAGGACACCATTCACCGGGGGGCTGGGGACTGCAATCAGGCACCCAGGCCCCTTTACCTGGAGGCTTTATTCTTACCCCGTTCTATTCGCGGTACCATTCGGATAAATTGGTAGACAATGATGGCAATGAGTTCACTTTGACTGGACAGAGCAGAGATATCACCGTCAATGCACTAGGGTTGTTTGGCTGGTGGGTCAGCAAGTATAAGATCCTGGGGGCTAATTGGGGCATGATCGGTACGATTTTTGCCGCAGATAACAGCCTTGAGTATGCAGGTTTCGAGTTTAGTAAAAATTTCGATCTCGGAGATATCTACCTGCAGCCCATCAATCTTGGCTGGCACTTAAAACAGGCCGATTTCATGGTGACCTATGGACTCTATCTTCCCACGGGCAAGTATAGTTTCGGTGGTGATGACAATACCGGATTGGGGATGTGGACCCACGAGTTCGGTGCAGGAACGACCATTTTCTTTGATCCGGGAAAAAAATGGCATTTTTCAGCAATGGGCTATTTTGAAATCCACTCGGAAAAAGAAGATACTGACATAGAAGTGGGAAATATTTTAACCGTTGAAGGTGGATTGGGCAGATCGTGGTATGAAGGGGCTCTCTCAGTGGGAATCGCCTATTATGCTCAGTGGAAACTGACCGAGGACACAATTGAAGGGCTTAATAGACTTGATCCCAGGCTACCGGCTTCACTCACGCTCAATCGATCCCGGTTGTATGCTTTAGGGCCGGAGGTCAATATCCCGATCATTATTAAGGATAAACTCATTTCAATCATCACCGCTCGCTACCAGTGGGAGTTCGGCGCACGTTCCACTCTTGAGGGGGAGACTTTCAACCTATTTCTTAATTTTCCTTTTTTCTAAGACGAGGCCTCAATAGAGGCAAGGACTCGTTGAAAAAAGTTTTCTAAATCACCAATTTCCGCTGCACAGGAGTATATGAAATGCTATTTTATCAAATAAAGATCGAAATCAAGCCATACAAACCGGATGAGTTTGTCGACAGTATGCGCTCCTTTTCGCCCAAAATTCGTAAGCAAAAAGGTTGTCTTAGCTACAGCGTGTACCGAGATTCCGATAAGAAAAATACCTATAGTGTGATTGGAGAGTGGAAGACACGTCAAGCCATGGAGAAACATTTCAAGACACACGATTTCGAGCTGTTAATCGGCGCAGCCAAAGTACTTGGCGAGACATTCACAATGAGCATAGCCGAAGTTTCGAAAACCGGGGGCTTTGAAATGGCCAGAGAACAGATGGCGTCGTAACAACGAAAGAGAGCAGCGGTGGATTGAACAATTTTTGTAACCGTTCATGAGATGCGGCTTGGCCAACAACGCAAATCGAAGAATCACCCAAAAGGAGCACAAAATGAAAAAGTTTTACAAGGAACCGCTTTTACATTTCCTCATCATCGGTTCACTTATCTTCGTTCTCTTCTCAATAGTAAACAAAGATGAGATTGATGTTTCCGGGAATAAGATCGTGGTAACTGCTGCTGAGATTGAGCGGCTGAGCGCCAACTGGTCTAAAAATTGGAACCGGCCGCCCACGGAGACCGAACTCAAGGGTCTTGTCGAATCATACATTAAAGAAGAGGTCTATTACCGCGAAGCGCTTGCACTGGGCCTTGATCAGAATGATACGATCCTCCGGCGAAGGTTGATGCAGAAGATGGAGTTTTTATCAAATGACCTTGCAGAACTTAACCAACCTGATGAATCTGCACTGAATAAATACTTCCTTGATAATGAGGATAAATATGAACTGCCTCCACGTGTGTCCTTTACCCATATCTATTTCAGCCTGGACAAGCGCGGTGCAAAGGTTGTTGAAGATGCAAAGAGCGTTTTGACCGGACTTAATGCCTTGAGAGCGCCTGAGCTCGGAGACACTTTTATGATGCAGTATGATTTTGTTCAGGAAACACCGTTTGAAGTTGAGCGTTTATTTGGAAAAGGTTTTACAGAAGAGCTTTTCACACTGGAAACAAATACCTGGCAGGGGCCGATAGAGTCAGGCTATGGGCTTCATCTTGTGCGTATCAGCAAAAAGGTTGATTCCGGGATGCCTGAGCTTGCTTCTGTAGTTGGCAAAGTGCGAACGGACCTGATGTTCGAGCAGAGGAAGAAGATGAACAAAGAGATCTATGAAAAGTTTAAACAGCGTTATGAGATCGTTATTGAAGATATGCCAAAACAGTCCAGCATGGCAAGGATTACAGTATCAGGCAGGGAGATATCATGAAACGCATTTTTAATATAATTTTTATTACCGTATTATTACTCACTTCATTCTCTGTAACTGCCGATGCACACAGGCTTCAGCCCGCGTATCTGGAAATCAACGAACAGAGCGCAGGCAAGTTCAGCATCCTGTGGAAAAGACCTTTCATTGGCAGCAGGCCGATGAATATCTATCCGCAGTTGCCTGCAAACTGCACTAACCTCACGGAACCGGTTGTTCAGTCATTGGCCAGTGGAACAGTGGAGCGCTGGCTCGTTGATTGCGGCAGCAGCGGCCTTATCAATGAAACCATTGTAATTGACGGCCTGTCTTCAACACAGACAGACACGCTTCTAAGAATCCAGTTAATTGACGGCAGCATGCATACAACTGTTCTTCGCCCTGATTCTCCCTCCTTTCTCGTACCTGCAAAAGCGTCAAAATCCAAAGTTGCAGGCTCATATCTTGTTCTCGGCATTGAGCATATCCTCGGAGGATTTGATCATCTTTTATTCGTGCTCGGGCTTTTACTGATAGTTCGGAGCACCAGGCTTTTGATAAAGACCATCACAGCATTTACTCTGGCGCACAGCGTGACACTCGCCATGGCTGCCCTCGGGTTTGTCCATGTGCCTCAAGCCCCCGTAGAGTCGGTCATCGCGCTCAGCATTATTTTCCTTGCAACAGAGCTGTCCAAACAGCACAGGGGTGAGACAGGGCTTACGACAAGAGCACCCTGGCTTGTTGCGCTCACTTTCGGCCTTCTGCACGGTTTTGGTTTTGCAGGGGCGCTGACCGAGGTCGGACTGCCGCAGTCAGACATTCCGCTTGCACTCCTCTTTTTTAATGTAGGTGTTGAGGTCGGGCAGCTGATGTTTGTCGCAGGCGTGCTGTGTGTTACATGGGTGATCAATAAAATGAAATTCAGATGGCCTGTCTGGGTGGAGCATGCGCCTGCTTATGCGATTGGTTCGCTGGCGGCGTTCTGGTTTATTCAGAGGACGGTTTCTTTTTGGTAAAGGGAAAGGATAATTACGAAAAGCTAAAAGAAGCTTTGTTATAGCCAATTTAAAAAAGGAGAAGAAAATGGAAAAAATCAGTCATTCAATATTAGCTGTAATGATCGTATTGGGCCTGATCGCTTTCTCAGTGCCGGCCCTCGCGCAGACATTCACCACGTCAAAAGAGGTTCTATCCGACGCCTACAAGGGCAAGTCGTACTCGCCCTATGCGGGACGAAACTTCCCGAGTCGGCCGCTGTTTGGTGACAGCCATGTCCATACTGCTAACTCCTTCGACGCGGGAGCGATGGGTGCTACTCTCAGCCCCGAGGATGCCCACCGATTCGCCCGTGGCGAGGAGGTGGTCTCGTCGACCGGCATTCCGGTCAAGCTCGCCCGGCCGCTCGATTGGCTGGTGGTCGCCGACCACTCTGACAACATGGGCTTCGTCACGGATCTCAAGGCGGCTGCGCCCCACCTGATGTCCGATCCAAAGGGCAAGGAATGGTACACCCGGATCAAGGCAGGAGAAGGCGACAAAGTCGCCTTCGAGATGGTCGGTTTGTTCGCCAACGGCAAGTTCCCCGCCAGCCTGACCTACAAGCCCGACTCGGCACCGTTCAAAGCCGTCTGGCAACGGACGATCGATGCAGCGGAGCAATACAACGAACCTGGCCGCTACACCGCGCTACACGGCTACGAGTGGACGTCGCTCATCCAGGGCAACAACATGCACCGCGTCGTCATCTACCGCGATGGTGCTGCGAAGGCCTCGCAGATGGTTCCCTACACGACCTACGCGCCCGAGGGCAGTCCGGACCCGCGCGACCTCTGGAAGTGGCTCTCGACCTACGAGCAAAAGACCGGCGGAGACGTTCTGGGCATCGCCCACAATGGCAACCTCTCCAACGGCATCATGTTCCCGTTCGAGGCGCAGTGGAACGGTAAGAAGCTCGATCGGGAATACGTGACGCAACGCAATAAGTGGGAACCGCTCTACGAGGTGACGCAGATCAAGGGTGACGGCGAAGCTCACCCATTTCTGTCGCCGGACGACGAGTTCGCCGACTATGAGACATGGGATATCGGCAACCTCGACTTTCCCGTCCCGACGGTCAAGACCGATGACATGCTCGCCCGCGAGTACGCCCGCGAAGCCTTGAAGCAAGGACTCGCGCTCGAGGCAAAACTCGGCACGAACCCCTACAAGTTCGGCATGCTCGGATCGACAGACACCCACACGGGGCTCGCCACCATGGAGGAGGACAACTTCTTCGGCAAGCACACCGGCTACGAGCCTAGCCCTAAGCGTATGGGCCATCCGTTCTGGAAGAACGAGAAGGGCGTGATCATGGGATGGGGCCAGGTGGCCTCGGGCCTCGCGGCAGTATGGGCGAGGGAGAACACCCGCGCATCGATCTTCGACGCGATGGAGCGCAAGGAAGTCTACGCCACCACCGGCAGCCCGCATGATGGTACGCTTCTTCGGCGGCTGGGACTTCACCGCCGAAGACGTGGCGAGTCGCACCCCGGCGTTCGTCGGTTACACCAAGGGCACACCTATGGGTGGCGATCTGCCGGCACAAATGGGAAACAAAGCGCCTGCATTTATGGTCTATGCCCTCAGGGACCCCATCGGCGGCAACCTTGACCGCATCCAAATCATTAAAGGGTGGCTGGACAGTAAAGGCAAGACACATGAGAAGGTCTATGACGTGGTCTGGTCCGGCGACCGTAAGCCCGGACAGGATGGAAAGTTACCGCCTGTTGGGAATACCGTTGATGCAAAGACCGCCAACTTTGCAAATACTATCGGCGCTGCTGAGCTCGGCACAGTCTGGACAGATCCGGCTTTTGATTCTAAACAAAAGGCGTTTTATTACGCCCGTGTGATTGAAATTCCGACGCCGCGCTGGTCAACCATAGATGCCTTTCGTTTTGGTATACCTATTCCGGAAGGGGCGCCTGTGTCAACACAGGAACGGGCCTATACATCGCCGATCTGGTATACGCCGTAAAAAACAGAAGTCAGAATAATAAGGAAGACAATATAAAACTAATTGTAAAAAGGGAAAAGTAAATTGGAGTACTGGAGTAGTGTCGAAGACTCCGTTTTTTACGGGAGGGTTTTCCATTGCTCCAGCGCTCCATAATTCCAGTTAATAGTAAAAAGGAGGTCAAAATGAAAAAAGCCAGCCAGTCAATATTTACTGTAATGTTGTTATTGGGTGTTATCGCTTTAGCTTTGCCGGCCATGGCATCGGACATCGGAAGCCCTGACCCCGAGGTCATCAAGGGGCTCTACCCCGGCAAAACCTATTCACCCATATGCCCAGCGTTCCTTCCCCAGCCGGGTTTACTGGGGAGACACGCACGTGCACACCGGGCTGTCGCTTGATGCCGGGTTGTTCGGCGCTACCACGGACCACGAGGATGCCTACCGGCTTGCGCGCGGAGAGGACGTGAAGTCGGCGAGCGGGCTGCCGGTCAAGCTGAGCCGCCCCCTCGACTGGCTGGTGATCACCGACCATTCCGACATGCTCGGAATTGCGACCGACATCCAGCGCGGGAAGCCCAACATTTTGGCGGAAGCCAAGGGCAGGAAATGGCATGAAGGCTTCAAGAAGGGCGGCGCAGCCGCTGGTAAGGCCGCCTTCGACCTGATCACCAATTTCTCGCAGGGCACCATGCCCGAACAGATGCTCATCGATTATTCTCCCGGTTCGGTGATCTACAACGGTGTCTGGGAGGACATCATCGAGACCGCCGAGAGCTTCAACGATCCGGGCCTCTTCACGACCCTGATCGGCTTCGAATGGACATCGGTCCCCAAGGGCTACAACCTGCACCGCAACGTGATCCTGCGCGACAACGGAGACCGGGCGCGTCAGGTGATACCGTTGACCACCCAGCCGCCCCTGGGCAGCACGGATCCGTTGGTTCTCTATCAGTGGCTGGAGGACTATGAGGCCAAAACCGGCGGCCGGGCGTTTGCGATATCGCATAACGGCAACCTCTCCAACGGCTGGATGTTCCCGACCGAGATTACCTATGCCGGCGGCAGGGTCGACAAAAATTATGTGCAGTTGCGCGACAAGTGGGAACCACTCTACGAAGTGACCCAGATAAAAGGTGACGGCGAAGCGCACCCCTATCTTTCCTCAACTGATGAATTTGCCGACTACGGAACATGGGACAAGGGCAACCTCGACCTCACGGCCCTCAAAAAACCCGACATGCTGCAACGCGAATACGCGCGCGAGGCGCTGAAGAACGGGCTCAAGCTGGAAAAGAAATTCGGGATCAACCCTTACAAGTTCGGCATGGTCGGTGCAACGGACACCCACACCGGCCTGACTACAGCTGAGGAGGAGAATTTCTTCGGAAAATCCACCAGCGTCGAGCCTTCCGCAACGCGGGTTGCGCACCCCTTCATCAAATCAAAACTTGCCACCATCGAAGGATACGAGTTGGTTGCGTCCGGCTACCAGGGGGTATGGGCGAGCGAGAACACCCGCAAGGCGATCTGGGACGCCATGGCGCGCAAGGAGACCTATGCCACCACCGGCCCCCGCATGATGGTGCGTTTTTTCGGCGGCTGGGAGTATAGTGAGAATGATCTGCGCAGCCGCGCGCCGGCTTTTATCGGCTATGAGAAGGGCGTGCCCATGGGAGGTGATCTGACCAAGGCACCCAAAAGCAAGTCGCCGACCTTCATGGTCTATGCCCTTCGTGATCCCATCGGCGCAAACCTCGACCGCATCCAGATCATCAAGGGGTGGATGGATAAAAAAGGCGAGACCCATGAGCGCATTTATGATGTAGCTGTTACCGACGGCCGCAAGATCGGAGCCGACGGACGCTGCAAAACACCGGTCGGCAACACCGTCGATCTGGAAGCGGCAGGTTGGCTGAACACGATCGGCGCCTCGGAGCTGGCAACTGTCTGGACCGACCCGGATTTTGATCCGAACCAAAAGGCTTTCTACTACTCCCGCGTCATCGAGATACCGACGCCGCGCTGGGTGGTCTACGACAAAGTTCGCCTTGGCGCAAAGATCCCAAAAGAAGCGAAATTGACACACCAGGAACGCGCTTATACATCGCCGATCTGGTACACGCCTTAATGTCGGCATTGGCTGTAAAAGCCGCAAAATTATGATCGCCTATTTTTCATTTTTTATTCCTAACAGCGTGTAGGAAATTTATATGTCTGAACCATTGTTACCGGACAATCGTAAACTGATATGGCGTGACATCACGGAAATCATGGTGGGAAGCTGCTTGCTGGCGTTCCCGGTTTCGGTCACGGAAGAGGTCTGGACTCTCAGTGAAACACTCCCCTTTTCAAGAGCACTTTACTTGTTACTCTGGTCGGTCATTTTCATCGCCCTTTTTACCTATCATCGTTACTTTAACGGCTGTTTAAAAGGGCATGTCGGTCGCTTCGTGATTCGTGTATGTGCAGTCTACTTCATAACCTTAATCTGCTGTGCAACGATCCTGCTGGCAGTCAACCAATTGATGACGGCGGAAACCACCAGTATCGCGATTAAACGCGTGATAATCGTGTCCTTTCCTGCAAGCTTTGCCGCAACAGTCGTGGATGGTATGTCAAAGGATTAATTAAGAAAATAAATGAAAACAAACCACGAGCAGAAAACGGCCATTGTAATTCAACTCTGGTTGTGGTCGCCATTGTGGCACCGACAGTGCCACAATGGCGTGACTCTCGCACCGGCGCTGCAGACATGATTACAGCAAAAAATATTAAGGAGAAGTCTCAGATGTACTACATCGTTGACACGGAAAAAACGTTTGACCAGGCTTCGGCGGACCTCAATGCTTCCGCAAAACGTCATGGTTTCGGTGTCTTGCATATCCATAACCTGGGTGCAACCTTGCGCAGCAAAGGCGTCTCATTTGAAGAGGAGTGCAAGGTGTTCGAGGTATGCAACCCGAAGCAGGCCTCCAAAGTACTTTCGACAGATATGCGCTTGAACATGGCACTGCCGTGCCGGATCTCCGTATTTACCGAAGGCGGCAAGACCAGGATCGGCCTGATTCGGCCGGCGACGTCGGGGTCCTCGAAGTGGACGAATTGTTTTTCCATGAAAATCAACAAACAACTCAGCCATGGTTCGCCGGCTGACCGGGGCCAGAATCAAACGCTATGACCGCGCTGCGTATGCTACGCTGATTACCATTGCCATGGTGGCGGCGCAGCTGGGTGGATGACCATGCTCAATGCGGCGCTTCTGGCTTCAGGCGCCATGATTCTGACCGGTTGCATGACCTTGCGCCAGGCTGGAAACAGCCTGGAGTTTAAGACCCTAATTATCATCGCCAGTGCCATCGGCCTGGAAGCAGCCGTGACCGGCAGCGGGCTATCGGACAAAATCGCCGCCTTTTTGAGCATTATTGGCGGCGATAGTCCTTATATGGCTCTGGGGGTGGTATTTGCCGGCTGCATCATCATGGACACCATGATTACCAATGTGGCGTCGGCTGTTTTTATGTTTCCGATTGCCATGGCCATGGCTAGCAGTTTAGGTGTAAACGGGATGCCCTTTGCCATAACCGTAATGGTCGGGGCCTCCTGCAGTTTTATTTCACCAATGGGTTACCAGACCAACCTGATGGTCTATGGCCCGGGAGGCTACAAATTCGTGGACTTTGTCAAGATCGGGGTTCCCATGACCATCGTGGTGGGGATTATTACCTTAATCATTGCGTCGCGGGTGTGGCCATTTTGATCCGGGAATTTGCCGCGGTAATTCTAAAAATTCATTGATACATAGAAAAGAGGTGACGCAAATGAAAAAATTACAAAAAAGATGCAGCGGATTCATGATGATTTTTGCTCTTGCCCTGGTATTTTCAGCCCCTTTATTCGCAGCAGAATCATCTTCTGCGGACAAGTGGAAATTTGACGCTTCACTATACGGGTGGGGCGCTTCAATGGGTGGCCAAACCGCTACGGGAACTAATGTTGACGTGGACTTTAACGATCTTCTCAATAACCTCGAATTGGCTTTTATGGGGGCTTTTGGAGCCCATAAGGGGAAATGGTCTTTTCTGGCGGATGTGATATATCTGGATGTGTCAGAGAGTGCTACGATCAGCGGTGTGCCTGTCAAGGTTGAACTGGAAAGCTGGATCGTGACACCTTTCGTCGCGTACACAGTATACGGCACAGAACGATGGGATCTGGGTTTGCTGGGTGGGGCACGGTATCTCTACATGAACCCTGATCTTAGCATTGGTCCTTATAGATCCTCAAAGTCCGAAAGTATTTGGGACGGTGTCATTGGTGTTCGGGGCAATATCAATTTGTCGGAAAAGTGGTACCTTCCGTATCACCTGGATTTGGGCGCCGGGGAGTCGGATTTTACCTGGCAGGCTTTATTAGGGATCGGTTACCACTTCAGCCGCATCGATTTGTCGGCAGGATATCGGTATCTTAAATGGGACTTTGGTAGCGACAAAGTGATCAAAGAGATGGATATTAGCGGTCCTTTCGCTGGGCTCAGGATTCGATTTTGAATGCTTCAGCAGGCCGCTGAAGATAGAGGTAAAGACATTGAGGATAATCCTGTCTGATTGAAACAAGGGAAGTAAATATGGAGGTAACATCATGAAAACCAGCCGAATCCCTTTTCTGATTGTGTTCATCGCAACATCACTGCTGTGGGGGTGTGGCGCATTGCAGACACGCACCCCCCTGCCTGAGGATTTAAGCCCTGTTGCCAAGGCAGCAGGCATCTCCGATATCAGAATGTGGGGGGATGAGGCGCCGGTGTACGTTGATGAATGGCTGAATATGACCCAGGCCGAGCTACAAGATCGGTATCAGGCAGTGATCCGTACTTCGCACAACTACCTGGCCCTTTCCGGTGGCGGTGCAGACGGGGCTTTCGGCGCCGGGCTGCTGTTGGGCTGGACCGCTAAAGGCGATCGGCCCGAGTTCGGCTTGGTGACCGGAATAAGTACCGGAGCTCTAATAGCGCCGTTCGCTTTTCTCGGGTCTGGCTACGATGCGCAGCTCAAGGAAGTTTACACGACCACTTCCACCGAGGATATTGTCATTAAGCTCCCTTTCAGTGAAATGCGCTCCGCTGCCGCCGTCGTCAGCACGGCACCGCTCCGGAAACTGCTGGCTAAATACGTGGATCAAAAAATGATGGAAGCCATTTCCGCCGAGCACCGTAAAGGGCGGCGCCTGATGGTCGGAACGACAAATCTTGATGCCGGGCGTCCGGTAGTTTGGAAC
>PVMK01126978.1_pt1 | contig 10578 bp, 8 predicted proteins | sample 1853481 | NCBI WGS metagenome assembly PVMK01 (sample SAMN08533507, study PRJNA380276) | Marine sediment metagenome, whole genome shotgun sequencing project. | reverse complement strand
CCTTGAAGATGACAACTCGCCACATACCCTAGTGGTGCAGCTTTTTGGGGTCAGCACCGTATCTTGTGACCCAATTAACTCCGTTTGCGCAAATACCGCATACTAATATGAGATAATAGGATATGGTCAGATAATGACTACCGTTGAAGAGTGGCTAACTACTGCTAGGGCCGCTGAACTGAGCGGATATCACCGATAGCCAGTCACCGGGAGCCGACACACGACGAGCAATGCGTTCCCAGCCCCGGGCGGCCCGTACATCTGGATCGTCGTCGTCGCCGAGGACACGGATCAGTGGTCTCAGCGCCGACTGGCTATGGAGCTTGCCCAATGATTCGGCGGTTACGAAGCGAACATCTACATCAGGATCTACCAGGAGCCTGATGAGGGCTTCGGTCGCGCTGGGATCACCTAGATTGCCAAGCTTCCGCGCCGCTGTTTCACGAGCTACGTCGTTTGTATTGGTCAAATCCTGAATGTAAACCCGAACCGGATACAGCTTGTCCAATGTTCCAACCAGGCTTTGCATCGCGCTCCGGTAGAGATTAAGTTGGTCCAAACCAGACGCATTTCGCACTTGGGAAAAGTCGACCAGCGAGGCCTCTTTGAGCTCGGACGGCACCTCGCAATCTTCTAGAAGCAACAGCACAACCGGCGTATCACTGCTCTGTGCCGAGGAGATTTCCTGCTGGATCCAATCGGAGGAGAGCGATATTTCGGTGACCGCGACTGCAAGAGCATAGGCTGATTGCAGAGCTTTGCCGATCGCTTCACCCCAATCATCTTCTTCAGAGACGCTTGAGGTGTCGCGCCAGACGACGTGGCCGCGTTCTGACAAGTCGTTCTCAATCAGATCGACAAAGTCATTGTCTTGACGCGAATAACTGAGATAAACGTGTGCCATTTTGGGTTTGATCATGTTTAGCACAAAAGGCTCTGGCGACACGGCTCACAGCTCTTTTCTCGCTATTGGCTGGACTCTATTTCTCAGCAATTAATCAGAAGGTGATGGCCTTGTTGGCGGATCAATGCGGGAGTGCGAGAATAGGGGAATACCTTTGTCACTCGGAGGAATCTATTGGAGATCACAAAAGACACCCGCGTATCTGACATCTTGAAAGAATATGGCGATATCGCCCCAGTAATGGAGGTATTCGGCATAAAACGTGTGGGTCGCTATTCACTCCGTAAAATGTTGACCAAGGTCATAACTGTTGAAACGGCAGCCCGGGTTCACCGCGTCCCCCTGGATGAATTTCTTCAGACGCTCGATAAAGCAATTGCCACCATAAGTTCAAACGAAGGGTTGGATAACCAATCAGCATAGACGGATTTAGCCAGCCTATTGCTCAATAAATACCAGTGTGCTCAATTTATATTCAAGCCCTAAGAATTCGCAGCTTTGAAAGGAATGAAGCTCAAAGCCTCGATCTGATTGATGGCCTTTCCCCACGCCCTGCCAAATATAGGAATAATGAGCGTTTATCCCCCCAGCGGAACGCACTTCCATCCTTGCCTGTTATCCTCCCAGGCAGCAGATGGACATACACGTCTAAATCAAGGCTTGGTAGTCTTATACAACCCAGCTCCTGTTGCGCTCAAAGGCCTAGAAGTGGGCAAGTAATCATTCGCGTCTCGATGCTGAGTGGCTCATTTATTAACTCTGACCAAGCCGTTGCCCTAAATGATGAGTGAACTTACCAGACCTGGCGACTTTACATGGCCGCTTCTGTCCAGGGTTTTTAGCATCAGGGGATTAACGTCTACCAGGCCTTGCTATCCAAAACGGAAAATGGCCGGTCTCAATTGCCATTAACGCGCGCCAATCTCTGACGGGATTGATCCAAAGATCATTCGTCAATACCACTGAAATCCCGCCAGATAGATCCAGATTACTAATGATGTGGAAAATTCCAAGAATAGCGTCGCCTTGCCGGAATGGTGTATGATAACGTAGTGGATGAGCGGCTTCATATGACCTTGTGGAGAAATGCCCTCTTTTCCATCGGCCATCTTCTGTCGATACCGCCTGGGTTAAACCTCTTATCAAGACAGTGCCTCAATATTCGGTGCTGCCTTCAGCTCTCACTACATCCCATTAAGTACTGTTTAAGTTTGCTGGCCAATAATGTGGCCTCAACCTGATTATGTTGTAAGCACTCAACCGAAGGAAAGGAATAAATATGCCTCACCCACTCGTTACTCAACTCCGTTTTGCTCGTAGCGAATTTGCCCGCTGTTTGGAGGGTATCTCAGATGAGGATGCGCGCCATCGCATCATGCCTATGAACTGTATTAGTTGGATGGTCGGCCACATGGCATCCCAAGAGCAGTATTACTTTGTGTTTTTCCCTAAGGGTGAGGTGCCTCACCCTCAATTGAATAAACTGGTTGGCTTCGGGCAGCCCGCAACGAGGCCGTCCTTGTCCGATATGTGGCAAGTCTGGCACGAGATCACCGCAGCTGCCGACACATACCTGGATACGCTGACAGGAGAGCAACTTCCGACGCATCTGGAGCAGAGTATAAGCGCATTCGAAGCTTCTCTGTTTGGAACGGCCACCAAAAAGATGTTGGCCCAAAGTAGTGTCCGCTCGGGAGAAAGTGTGGGTACCCGGATCCTCCGCGTCACCTTCCATTACTTCTTTCACACCGGCGAAGCTCACGCCGTTCGCCAGCAATTAGGACACCCTGATTTGCCGTTTTTCGTAGGAGATATGCCAGATGATTTGTTCTTGTCGATAAGGAATGCATAACAAGGCTTTCAGCTCGATGGATGACCAGGCATCCGGTTCACCTGCCTGATATCGGAGGGCTGTGCCAGGATATTGTTTCCCGCAAACCATGCATCAGCCGGTTCGCAAAGCCACATTCATAGTCCGCCTGCAAATGGCTGGCGATCCCATAATGACGACGCCTGGCGAAGCGATTCTTGCCTGGACATATCTCGCAAAACGCGCTAGTAGAGAAGCAAACAAGTATAGTCGGGTATCCAAATAGACAATTTGCTTCTCTTGAAGTGTTTAGCCACCATTGTGTTACCTGTCAAAAAAAGTTTGGCTAAACACTACTCCGCTATCTCAAGTGTTATTATCACATTCATCTCTTGACCATCACGCAACAGAGTAAATTCAAGCTGATCCCCGGCTTTTCCCTCGTAGGTGATGATTTGGCTGAGCTGCTCTGCATTCATAAGCTGAACTCCGTCGACTGCGACAATCACATCACCCCCGGCAGGGAATTCTGTAGAGCCCAATATCAGCGTCCGCTGGCTTCCATGTATGCCAGCCTTATCTGCTGGGCTCCCGGGCAAGACATCAATAATAACCACTCCCTCGTCCGGGAGTTCGAGCAACTCTCGAATACCTCCGGGTAAAATACTGACCGTCTGCAATCTTACCCCTAGAGTAGGGCGGGTATTTCGAATATTGCTGAGACCACCGAGTTCCAGGCTGGCTAGAGCCTCAGTCAGGAGATTACTCGGGACCGCAAATCCTAACCCAGCGGAGCTGCGACCTTCTGGATTTATAATGGACGTATTGATGCCAATAAGTTCACCGTTTGAATTTAGTAAGGGTCCTCCGGAATTACCCGGATTGATAGCCGCATCCGTTTGAATTGTAGGAATACTGATTTGGCCGACCGAGGGGACAAATCGGCCGACTGCTGAAACAATGCCGGTCGTCACACTGAATTCAAGTCCAAAAGGATTCCCGATCGCTATTACCTTCTGTCCAACTTGCACCGTGTCTGAGTCTGCGATCTTTAGTCCAGTTACTTCAGGAAATGAATCTGTTGGATTTAGCCCAGATAACAACGCCAGATCAAACGACGGGTTAGCACCGACAACTCTTAAGCGAATGGGTTCATCGCTATGTTCGGGAAAGACAGCTGTGATCGATGCCCCGTCCACAAGATCTATCGTGCCTGGTACCAGACTCTCTTGTACTACATGAAAATTGGTCACTAAGAAGCTAGTCCCGACTCCCTCGACATCAATTTGAAACCCGCTTCCTGCACTTTGACTCGTCGGAACTTCATCGTCAAGAAATGGCAGCAGATCCCTGAACTCGGGCGGCAGCTGATCTGGCGCGATACCCTCAAACGGACGCATCGCTTCACCCCGTATAGTCACATTAATAGCCACGACAGCCGGGCCAAACGCATTTACAATCTCAACTGTATTCTGCTCATCTGCCAAAAATGCTTTGGGCTCGCTGAAGGGTTCCGGAGCCTCATCGGTTGCCACAGCTTGGTCAATAGGAACAATACTATCACCGCAGGCTGCCAATACGATCAGTAAGCCAAGAAAAATCCATGGATATGTTCTACGTGTCTGTCGGAATAATATTGACATAGCTCTCTTCTTCATTAGTCTTCTAGCCGAGCTTCGCTGCTGCCCCTGTCCGAACATAAAAGTAATCTGGGGCATTGGCGTTTCACAAGCTTAAGCTCTGTAGTAATAATTAATATTGGAATAACTCGAGAGACCGGCAAGAATGTCATTGGCTCGAGTCATGTGTTAAATCCTGCCAACAGGGATATCGCCGAACAACGGTAAAAGCCCGATTTGGGACTAGCCTTGATCTTGCGATAATAAAGACCGAGGAGCAATTCTCGTATAGATCTGGAAAAGACCTCGTTTTTGACCAAACCACGGATCGTCGACAACCATGGTAGCGAAGCTCAAGCTAAGCATGGGGACCGCCAAATCTGACAGGATTCACCAACAGTATATGTGGAACCAAACTAACCTGATAGTCTTGAAGCTTACTTTTCTGTCCTAACATGCTGAATCCCGATGAGGGACTATGTCCTTCATGATCTATTTCCTAGGTCCTAATTGAAGGCCTCGTTTTTTCTTCAGTATGACGTGTCACGCTGCCATCGGTGAAGGTTCATCGGCGGCTATGATGATTCACGGCTATTTGAAGACCGTATGACACCATTTTTGGTAAGTTTTACTGGACCCTGATTGCTAGCGCGTTAACGGCCCATGTTAAGCGGCGCGTTCTGTACGCGTCAATTCTAACGAATCAGGCCAGGTTTTTCGCGCTGTTATGGCGCTTGCTCCGTCAATAGGGACTGGCGCAGGCCTAACGGCTCGGCCATTTGGCTAGTACGCGAACATGCGATCGTGTTCAACGGCAAGTCGAACAAGATCGCTTGGCGTAGCAAACTGATAGTTCTTGCCCGCCAATTCTTCCTCGCTCAGACCTCTGGCTTTCGATGACATGCCTGACAAGTAGATTTTAGTTCCACTCGCGGCAACCACGTCATAGAGTTCACGAAGATTGCCAGTCCCCAGACCTTTGACGTTATCGATAGCGCCGTCGCGCATCAGCTGAACGCCATCCCCTGCCAGAAATAATGTCACGGAATGGCCGTCTTCGATCGCCGCCTTCGCAACATGGAAGCCAAGCGCGGCCCGAGTTGGGTGCTCAGGACCATGGGTAATGTGAACAAGAATGCTTGCCATCAGTTTCCTCCTCTGATTTCTGGGCCAAATCTGCGAGACAACACGTCTTATTGACCGGCTGCACCAATAAATGAGTGCCCTTAACTATTGCCGCACCAGAAGCGAATATGTGCCCGACCTCTCGGTGGGTGCGGGTCTCGCCAGGTCGGGAAAAATCGTCTTACACTGCGAGCGAGCAAGATAACTGCCCGTATTTTGTCTGTTTCTTGTGCGCGGCCTGCCCGAATAAATCGAATCGTGTCTAAAGCGGGCACTGTTTTTCGTTACGTACTATAGCATATTTGGAAAGCTGCATTTCTTTGAAGTCCGAAAAGTGGATTATTTGATTAACTATGCGCTTGAATCAGTCGCTTGGCCTTTGGGGTTGCAATCTTGATCCCACGTCGACCTCGCCTCCACACATCGTGTTTGTGAATAGACAGCGCACCGAAAATAAGCCTAAGCTATCCGTAAATTCTACGAACTCAATCAATAAAGCCCTTCGCGTCGCTCTAGACCAGTCCAAGCACGCGGATCACTCATCTCGGCCAGAAAGGCCACACCTTCCACCACCTGCTCCGGCGTCCGAACACCCGACTGGTGCAGGCGACTGTTGGCCAACCAGCTGGCCACACAACCCAGAGCATACGGCGATTGAGCCTTTCGATGAGCGGGATATCCGAGCACTATTATAGAAAAAGAGTCGCATTATCTTCAGAGGTTAGTTTTAAAGGCAGATTCAAGAATACTTTAATTGCAGATGTTAAATTAAAGTAAGTCGACGTTTTTCTTTAATTCCAAGGTCGAAAGTGTACGTTTCCGTAATTTGATGTGAGCTGAATGCAGGTCACTGTGTGTCCTTTTCTTAAATCTTAGACCGCGCGGTACAAATACGACGAATCGCACTGGCCAAGATCATTTATCGCATCTGTAATCAAACAGGATTTACCCTAAGTCGCGAATTTTACTCGATAGAATTACCCGAAAGAGTACCAACACGCAAGCGAAAAATGTGATAGTCGCCACTGATACAGGGGAGTTTCGACAGCGTTAAGCAACCCCTGTATAAATGGGAACGGCTTTTCTGGAGCATGCTGCTAATGGGGATATTATTTTCAACAAGGGGTAAGTGAGTTACTGAGCGATCGCATTAGCCAGGACGAGATCAACGCCATCCTTTGGAAAGCCTGCGACACCTTTCGCCGCACCGTCGACCCCACCGAGTACAAGAACTACATCCTGGTCATGCTCTTCGTCAAGTACATCTCCGACGTCTGGCAGGATCACTACGATTACTACAAGCAGCGCTGCGGCGACGACCGCCGGCGCATCGAGCGCCGCCAAATGGGCGTTGGCGTCAAGGTAGGCAATTCGATGCAGCGTTGACTCAGCCGAAGCATCCCCCAGTCGAATCAGCGCATAGGCGACCAGCGATTGCACATTTTGATCGCTGTCCTCCAACCCCTTCCGGTACAGCGCCTCATCTACCGGGTCAGGCTCTCTGTCCAACAGATAATAAGCCGTTCCCCGGATGAACACGTCAACATGTCCGGCCGCACGACGCCATTCGGCCACCGTGTTTCCAAAGCCATTTGCCGCCAACAGCTCCTGGCTACGGACCGCTTCCCATTCCGAATAAGGGAGATCCAGAGGTTCATATTCAGGAAGAACAACATCTGTGATAATGTCGAACGGCTCATCGGTCCCTGCCTCGGGTGTTTCACTTGCTGAGCTATGAGCCGGTTCTGGCGATTCGTCTTGGCTCGGTAATTCGGTATCCTCGGGCAAGGTGCTTTCCTCGACAACAGTCACAATCGGGGTGTTGGGGTTTCTTTTCCGGCCAACATCTGTCGAAGTACATGAAAATAACAGCAGAGGTGGCAGGCACATAAGAAAAACGCCCAACCGTCTAATGGAAATAGAGGCTTGAGGCATTTGCCTTAACGATCAGCCGGGTGATTGTACTTTAGGGGGCGACGCTGGCCGTAACCTCGATATTACCGGTGCGACTGGTCGAGGGACTCGGCAATGCCCAACTCATCGTGTTAAGCACATTGCCTTCGGCATCGGACACTTCTATGTCGACCGTGCCAGTGCTATCTACCGCATCCGTAAAGACATCCTTGGCGTCTACCAGGAACACATGGGCTGTGCCACCGGCCACGGTTGCTGATTCTGTTAGGACAAAATTGGTCCCCATCGATACCATGACAGAGAGATCCTGATCCAGGTTGACAGTTGGCAGATCTAAAATCGTGCCTGGGAATATTATATTTCCACCTTCTCTCGATTTGCCCGGGTTAGCCGCATGAATCTCACGCCAGTAACGTGCGTTTCCATAGGTCTGTTCGGCGATGGACGAAAGCGTATCACCGGCGACAATCTCGTAGGTGCCCCCTCCCTTAGGATGAACCATTACCCGGGCGGAAATCTTACCATAATCGCCCGCATCACCCTTGGTCTTGATACTCGTAGCACGGGCACCATAAGCCCCGGCCCCATCTCCATAGGCTCGCTGCTCCTTGCCTGGTGCGGCGTTCATTCTGGTGTTGACAGCACGCATCCCCTCTGTGAGCGCCTGCGGCAGCAGAGTGCCTCTGACGTTACTTGCAGACGAGGAACGCTGGGTATTGAGCCAGGCTTGGGCCGCCGTGGCCCCGTCGCGACCAAACGTGCTGCGATCGTTGGCGTGGTATATTTCATGCGTCGTCGTTATATCTTTTGACCAATAACCTCTCCGAGGTGGACGCCCGTTCAGGTCGCCCATGTTAGGCGTCAAATCCTTGGCCACAAATTGGTAATTGTGGGCCTTGATATCAGAGTCACTGTCGCTGCTGACATCTTTCTGACTGTTAGGGCCGGTACTGCCCCGAACCGACCAGGTTATCTTATAATCAAAATCTCCCTTGACTGTGTAAGTTCCGCTATTAAAGATAGTGCCGAAACTGGAAGAAATTTCGACATTTTTCCAGGCCATGAGAGAGCGGGTGACTCCAAAGCCGGATGGTCCTGCGCCGCCGGGGGTCACTTTAGATTTATAATTGACGGTCGAGGACACGGAGCTGTCTTCTTCCTGCTCGTCGAACTCCTCCTCTTCCCCTAATATCTCGTCCACGATGATAGTTTCCTCTGGCTGTTGATCCCCGCCCGCTCCTTCTGACTCCTCTTCCTGCCGGGATATAACCTGAGTAAAAGGAATACGCATCGACTGTTCAACTTGACCGTTGGATAGAGTGGTCTCAGAGATTTTTACCTGGCCAGTTTGCGTGAGACCTCGCGGCTGGGGTGCTGAAGGCCCCTTGCGCGAATCATCCTTTTTCATTTGCAACATGACCCTGTCCAAATAATTGTTGCCGAAAGTCTGCCCTATTTTGCGGGCCATTGATTGTCGTTGGATTGGTTGATAGCGACGGTTACTCAGCAGGGCGGCGTGGCCGTGTATCGAGTTGGCACTCGTTTCATCCATCAACCGGTCATTCGAAGACCCGGCGGGTTCTAGACCTATCTCATTGTCAGCTGATTTAGGATTCTTATCGGGCTGCTTCTTGTTTGAAGGTTTTTGCTCCTTGGCCTGCTGCGGCTGGGGCATTTATCACTCCTGTTGCCATTGAATACAAATATCCGAGATATGCAAGGATGTAAAATATATCATAAAACCGTGATGAGCAGAAGAGTCAAATACGCGACGGGACAATAAAAACGTGGTATTTACTGGTTCACTTACAGTGGGCGTTTCCCCTGAAGGAACAGGTTGCCTTCTGTGTGCAGCGCGGATCAGTGCAGCTGTGTGGGGCTAATTTCAATTGGTATCTGTCGGCGAGTATATGAATGGTCTTTGCCTGGAATTTGCACTCAAGTGGATCGACCACAAACTCAATCAAACAAGATATCCCTCTTTTCTCGAAGTCAATGTGTCTGCCAAAGCTCGCTGCAGTCTAGATCGTCGATTGCGGTCAGCGATCGCTGAAGCATTGGCAGCCATCTCGGGATCCATCGCTCATTCACACCGCCACGGCAGTACTCTGTGGCAATATAGACACCCATGGCCGCTGATAGCCTGTAATCATCATACAGTCGCTCCCAGGAGTAAGCCCTGACGCCCTCTTTGATAAGCTGATCATGGTAGCGCCTGAGGATCGGCATCTCCAGGCGTCTGCGTGTCTCCACCTCCCACTCCAGAACTGTGGCGTAGGCAAGATCGTAAACACCCAACCAGGTCGTCAGGCTCCAATCGAAAGGCTGCCGGTCAATGATGTAGATCGGCCGGTCGCCATGGCCTGGAACCAATATGTTGTTATGGCCGACGTCACCGTGGATGAGCGTAAAGCCATTGTCATCCCCAGTTCGCTCGATTATCGCTTGCGGGTGATTCGCGTACAGCACACGCATCGTGTCTGGCCAGCCCGGTTTTAGCTCGGCCGAAAACCGGTTGATGATGTGCCCGGCGCCGGGTTCGGCGATCTCAACAAAACGCCTAATGTGCGAAGCACCGTGCATTGGCGCACCTGCATCCAGCAGCCGCTGGGCGCCCCACCATCGAGCATGCATCACCGCCAAGCCCTCTGCTAGAGCCAATCCATATTCAAGGGTCGGTGCTTTTGCGGAGGCCTCGATATGCGACTCTGACAGGTCATCCAACAGCAGGTGATAACGTCTCTGTTCTTCCGAGAATGCTGCGTCATAACAGCGTATTAGAGGAGCATCCTCAACGTCTATGTAGTCTTGCGTGTAATAAGTCACTTCCGAAACGCCGAAAAACTCGTCGGCCGAGGATGCGCCCGCATCTACCATCTTTAGGAACACGCTGCGGGGCAAGGTCCCTTGTGCTCCCTCTTCATACCGCAATTTTAGTATGGCATTCGTCGACCAATTGCCTTGACCGGTATCCACGTCAAACGCGGCTACGTGCCCACTGGTAAGTGCACCTTTGGATGATAAGAGAGACGTTAGCCAGTTGGAAGTAACCTGTTCTAAGCTGGTTATTGCTCTATCTTGCATCGCCTATATCCTCATATACCAGGCCATTATACCTCTGGACGCAGAGGTCGCTGCGAAAGACAAGTACATCACGCGCATCTGAAATCCTCATTTCGCGCAATGTAAGACGCTCTGTTGCCACT
>PVMK01117955.1_pt1 | contig 10578 bp, 9 predicted proteins | sample 1853481 | NCBI WGS metagenome assembly PVMK01 (sample SAMN08533507, study PRJNA380276) | Marine sediment metagenome, whole genome shotgun sequencing project. | reverse complement strand
AATAAAACAATTGCTCCTGTGTTACGCCCTCTTCTCCGAAGCTAATCATGCCTGCCCCAACAATGTCGCCGACCCGCCACTTACACCAAGCCGTACCGCCTTCAACCACAACATCAGTGATTTCCATCTTATCGCCGACCTTTCTGAGTTCGGCTATGTAACCCGGCAGGTCGCTCTTCCCGTAGACGGCTCCGCCTTTGTCGAGAAGTTGGAAATCGGCTGTCACGCTTGCGGCGATTGCCTCAGCGTCTAGATTACCAAATCCGCTGGCATATTCACCTAATTTATCTGCTGCTGACATATCTCGCCTCCTCGGCACTTACTGTGGTTGTCTTAGAATGGGATAGGAAGGATAACTGTTATTCGGTTCACTGGCAATATACTCACGGGGCTAACGATCAGCACGGTGGGCAGGTTGACGGGATCATGGCGGCTCGATTTCTCTAGTCTCGTGAACTGTATCTGTGATGATGCGGGGAATCGGTTTGGGTTGTTAGTACGCGTTCGTCCTTGATACACGAATGACGGCTGTGAGTTGTGATTTCAACCGATCGCTGCAACACATGCATTAAAACGTTCAGCTGGAGTTTCGTAGTCTAGCGTTTTTCGTGGCCGCTCGTTAAGTCGCCTTGCGATGGCATTGAGTTGGCGGATGTTCCTCTAACGAAAGCTACCCCGGAGTCTCATAATTTAAGCAGTACCCGATTGAATCGACCGCTTACCATTCTGCTTATCAATTAGCCAGACTAAATAAGAAAAATGTCGATATCATCGCGCCACCGTGATACAGCGTTTCATATCGTCCCTCACCAAGTGCTTGAACGGTAAAGCAGTTTTTTCGTATGCTACTACCCCACCAAGTGAATTCATAACAGATAACATTATCGTTCATCACCCAAGTACCCGTGTCCGCGCATTTAACATCGGTACCGGGCAAATGAACACACACGGTGTCGTCCTTGTTCCAAATCCAATTGCCAAATTCAGAATGCTCAGTCACCCAAGTGCCTTGAATCGCCAGTTTTTGCAGAGCCGCACCATCAAGTTCTTGTGCCTGTGCTGACGGGGTTAAAGTTAACCCAAGCGCAACGATAAAGCTCATAAAGATCGCTTGTACCATTTGAGTGTATTTTAAATTAGCGGCAGAAACACCAGTCATAGCCGTCTCCTTGTGTAACGGTAATTCAGATCAAGGTTAACATACATCCCAGCCGGCCATGCGGCGAAGCTGTCATGCGATACGGGTCAAGAAAGTAGACGAATACAGAACGAGATTCGTCCGCTCACTTTTATTGAGTTTTGATTTATTGATTTTGTATACAAGTGCATACCCAGTCAAGGGCCACATCCTGAAAATAGCCGAACGGCAGCAATGAGTATATAGCAGAACTTTTTCAGATACCATAATTTGGCCGCTTAGGAGTAATTAGACGTTCACACGCCAGGAAAAAACTTCCGCTTATTGCCCAAATAGGGCAAATACGATGGAAGCTGCCTGGACAGAAGGTATCCAAAAAGTCCTTAGGTTAAGCTCTTCCAAGGTCAATTATTTACGTCATTGATCGAGCTATTTGGTTATTATTGAGAATAGTGTTTTTCGATTATTTGTCGATAGATTTCAATATTTGTGCTAACCATATTGCTAACTGCTATTAGCTGGTTGATGGTTGTGATTAAGTACACTCATGAGGAAGTTATAATGCGTTTTGCGATTTATGGTACTGGTGGTGTTGGGGGCTATTTTGGTGGCCGGCTGGCACAAGCAGGCGAAGAAGTTGTGTTCATCGCTCGCGGTAGAAACTTGGAGGCATTGCAAACTAACGGTCTCAAGGTGGACAGCATAAAAGGTGATTTCACCGTTCAACCGGTACAAGCTAGCGATGATCCCGCTGAAGTTGGGAATGTTGATGTAGTGCTGGTTGCGGTTAAAGCCTGGCAGATTCCAGAAGTTGCACTAGCCATGCGACCATTGATCGGACCAGATACCCTGGTCGTTCCATTGCAAAATGGGGTTGATGCGCCAACACAAATGGCAGAAGTAATTGGAGCGGAGCATGTCATAGGAGGATTGTGTGGGTTGATTAGTTATAGAACTGAGCCAGGCCACATTTGTCATGCAGGTGCAGACCCCTTCATTAATTTCGGTGAGTTGGATAATCACAAAAGTGATCGGATAAACAAACTTCAAAACACTTTTGCACAGACAACGGGTATCAAAGTAGCAATTCCCTGCGATATCCAGGTGGCAATGTGGTCCAAATTCCTTCTGATAGTCTCCTGGAGTGGATTAGGTGCAATAACAAGAGTCCCACTGGGTGCTTTTCTTGGAATACCACAAACCCGCCAATTGTTAGGCGAAGTAATGCAGGAAGTTTTCAACGTAGCACACGCCCGGAATATCACTCTCCCAGACGAGATTGTTGGTAACACAGTCGATTTTATGGATAGTTTGCCACCAACAGGAACAGCTTCGATGCAAAGAGATATTATGGAAGGCCGTCGATCTGAACTGGAGTCACAGACTGGGGCTGTGGTTCGTATAGGCCGAGAAGTGGGAGTAGAAACGCCTATAAATTCTTTCATCTACCATACCCTTTTACCTCAAGAATTAAAGGCCATGGGGTCAGATATGATAAATTGACCGGGCTGATAGATCTTAACAGTAAACGGCCGCTATCTGGAAGTAAGGATGTTCTTGTAATTCAAAGGAAGCGGACGATCAGGATTCAGGAAATAACTTCCGCTTATTGCCCGATGCAGTCACTCAGGGAACCCAGCTTTGCGTAGGTCACTTGCGAGTTCGTCCATAAGTGTCGATTTTTGCGCTGAGACGCGTTTCAGGTGAGATATCGTTATTTCGGGGCTGTAAATCTGTAGCTGATCGACTTCCCATTCGGCATCATCTATCAATCCCTGTTTGACATAGCTTGCGATTAAATAGACGCGCGGAGCTGGTACTGTCTCGTTTTTCTCAAGCGCCTTAATTAGATTCTCAACTGCATCCAGGTAATTACCAGACAAGTATTGGGCTTGCCCCAAAGTATAGAGATATTCATAGGTGTAATAAGGATTTAAATGCATTCCCCTGGTAATACTGGCAATCGCCTGTTGAGGGTTACCCTGATTATTATTAATGAACGCCAGTAAACCATATGCATCAGCATAGTTCGGTGAGATTTCAATGGCCCTTTGCGTTGCCTTTACTGCTTTCTCATATTCTTTACGGTATAACTGCACATACCCTAGCGACCAGTAGGCCTGGGGTACTTTGTTATTTATTGAAACGGCTTTTTGCGCCATTTCCAAAGCCAGATTCAGCGTTTCCAGGGGTGTTTCCGTATATCCAAGCCGATACTGAAACGCCAGGGCGCGCGCCATAGCACCGTAAGCGCGAGAAAAATTCGGATCCAACTTAATCACCTCGCGATAAGTGTTAATAGCATCGGAGATTCCTTCCCGGTTTTGTGCGCTGAAACTGCGCTGACCCTGTAAAAACAGATCGTAAGCGTCGAAATTGATGGTTGAATCTGCTACCAAGGCTTCCTGTTCTTGTGTTGTTAATCGAATTTCCAGGGCCTGTACGATGTTTGCTGTAATCTCATCTTGAATGGCAAAAATATTTTTTAATTGCCGATCATAGCGTTCAGCCCAGAGGTGGCCACCTGTAGTGGCGTCGATAAGTTGCGCGTTGATCCGTATTTGGCCTTCGGTACGCCGCACACTGCCTTCCAACACATAACGCACACCCAGGTCTTCGGCCACCTGCTGTATTTTAACTGGGCTGTCCTTGTAGGTGAAAACCGTGTTGCGCGCGATTACGAATAAGCCAGAGAGTTTGGATAAATCGGTAATTAGATCATCGGTCATGCCGTCTACAAAATATTCCTGCTCTTTGTCGTTGCTCATATTCTTGAACGGCAGCACAGCAATAGATGCCGTACCTGGCGATGGGAATTCCATTTGTTCCATAGTCGATGAGTCTTCCCTCGGCTCCCAGGGTTTGAACCAGTAAGCCACCCCACCAGATACGATCAGAATAATAACTATTGTGGCAGTGATGGGTTGCCATCGCCTGGATTTTGACGGGCCAACCTGCTTTTGGTGCTCGCTGGGCTGAGGCAACTCCGCTCCAGACTTGAGATGTACCTGATAAGCCCGGACAGGTTCGGCAATGTTCTTGACTTCCTGCGCGCCCAGATCTTCATACTCCAGCGGCAGCTTGCTGCCTAGCGCCATATGTACCTGCTCGGAAATACAAATACCCCCGGGTTCAGCCAAACCCTCCAACCGGGCAGCAACATTAACCCCATCACCAAAGATATCTCCACCATCTTCGATCACATCACCCAGATTGACGCCAATGCGGAATAGCAGTTTGTGATCGTCCGGCACATCCTGGTTGCGGGTAGCGATATCACGTTGAATCGACACGGCACAGGATACCGCATCCACAACCGCTTCAAACATGGCAAGGGCTGCATCCCCTGCAGTGTTAATAATACGGCCATGGTAAGAGACAACCGTCCTGGATATCAAATCAAGTGATTCCTTTAATCGATAATGCGTGGCATCCTCGTCCTCACCGGCCAGACGGCTGTACCCTGCAACATCGGCGTGCAAAATGACGGCAAGTTTTCGGGGCAGACGCTTTTCCACTGTATCGTAATTCTCATCTGGGATGATAATTACTTACATATTAACGCTAAGCAGTAATGTTAGCGACCCCCCTGGGAAGTAGATGGAATACCAGTATTGTGGCAGGTAACCTCTTAAACTCCCGGCACTTAGGAATACAATAATGTCCGCTTAGAGTATATAGCGGAACTCATTCATAAGCCAATATTTGTCCGCTTTGGAGAAAACGGATGTTCACAAAACTGGATCAATCGCCTGAAAATCGCCCACTACAAACTTCAAAAATATTTGGCCTTCCCCACCTCGGGATAAAAAGAGCGTTGAATTCTTGCTTCCTGTTAATGATCGTTCCAAATAATTACATGGTACAAATAAGAATTGTCTGCCTGTCGGTGTATGATATCGAGAAAATTGCCCGTACCTTCAACGGCCTCGAATGTACCGGCTCCGTATAACATTTCCCCACTGTCTTGAAACTCTTTTACAGTAATGGTGAGTTTTACGCCATCACCCATATGCTCTTTCTTGTAGATATCTTGAATGGCTTGCCGCCCTTGCACTGGTAGGTGTCCGGGCCCCAATAGTAATGCATTCTCAGTAAATAAGCGGCCTATCGCATTCTCGTTTCCCTCCCCATGAGCCTTTATATATGCCGCGATTAATCTGTCGTACTGCTCTCTTGAAGTCATGACAATCTTTTGTTTAATGGGGTTATGGAAATGACAAGTGCGATGTTTAGAGCCAAACACTTGAACGGCAGCAATGAGTATATAGCGGAAGTCATTCATAAGGCAATATTTGTCCGCTAAAGAGAAATAGGGATATTCTTGAAAATCAAAGGAAGCGTACGATCACGCGCCCGGGAAAATCTTCCGCTTATTGCCCTACGCCGACAATTTAGTATTATGGAGATTGAGTAGCAGCTTGGCCGAAACGGCCTGACATTTCAATTCTGGACGGACTAAACTAGTACAATTCTTCCTGCCTCGATCAGGTTCAGCAAAGTTGACTAGATATCACCCAGGTCTAATGTAAATGACCGCGCCCAGCGAACTTCCGGAGACCCAGTATGCAACGGTTGGCGATTTGAGTATTGCCTACCAGATAATGGGAAAGGGTCCTATGGATTTTATTGTAGTACCCGGCGTGATTTCCCATGTCGAGTATTTTCACAATCTTCACGGTTATACAGACTTCCTGCGAGAGATTTCTTCTCTGGGCAGAGTGATTACGTTCGATAAACGTGGCCAGGGTCTTTCGGAACGGATTTCTGGTGCCCCTTCCATGGAGGAACGCATGGATGATATAACAACAGTGATGGAAGCCACTGGCAGCGAACGCGCTGCATTCGTGACAATTTCGGAGGGCGGTGCCCTGAGTTTGTTGTTTGCAGCCACTTATCCTGAAAAAGTATCGCATTTATTTATATGTGGTGGATATGCCATGGGCCATGGTACGGACGACTATCCATTCCGTCAGAGTATGGAAGAAAGGTTGGCCAAAGTGGAGTTGTGGCGAAGCAATTGGGGTAAGGGTATCGCACTGGATTTTGTTGCACCGAGTCTTTTGAAAATTCCAGGCATGCGCGAAGTATTTGGTCAGGCTGAACGCTTGTCATGCACACCAACAGGAATGAAGCAATTTTTCGTTCTGAATATTCAGGCTGATGTGCGTGCAGCACTCGATCTGGTTAAGGCACCTACCATAATTTTTCATGCACGAGGTGATCGTCAGGTGCCCTATGAAGCCGGCCAGCATTTGGCAGAAAACATAGAGAATGCGCGTATGGTCACTATTGAAGGGGATGACCACATGATCTGGGCAGGTGACTTCAGTTTGATGATTGAAGAAATCAAAAATGCCTGTGTCGGTGAGACTCAAAGTTATAGAATCAGTAGTCGTATCCTGGCAACGGTGCTGTTCACAGACATAGTTGATTCTACCGGCCAGCTTGCAAATATGGGCGATGAAAATTGGCGTAATTTACTCGACAAACACGATGACATCGCTAGCAGTCTTGTCGAACGTTTCCAGGGAAAATTGGTTAAATCAACGGGCGATGGCTTGCTCGCTATATTCGATGGTCCTGGACGAGCCATTCAGTGTGCTCAAGCCTTGGTTGAACGAATGGGCCCTCTAGGAATATCCATTCGCGCGGCAATGCATACTGGCGAGATCGAACAACGCAAAGACGACATATCCGGCCTGGCAGTTCACGTTGCTGCCCGAATACTTGGGCTTGCTGGCAGCGATGAGGTTCTAATGTCTAAATTAGTAACAGATCTGGTGGCCGGTTCGAGTAAGTTCAGCTTTGAATCACTCGGTACGCACGAACTCAAGGGATTGTCAGGGAAGTTTGATATATATAAGGGCCTTGTCAACTAGAAAACGGACTATATGAGTCCGTAACAACATCCTAGAAGGCTCAGACTAGGTTATTTATTATCGTCTAATCGAAATTTCTAACAGGCCGAAAAGGGTTGCGATCACCGTATAGTCCGGGCCTTTGTTAAAAGCCAAAAATGGTTTGCTTTAGAGAAAGCGGACGATAATAGATTAGGAAAAAACTTCCGCTTATTGCCCTGAGCAGACATTTACGTAAACTCACTAATGAGCAATACCCGGGTCAGTTCTTAATGCAATTTAACAACCCACTTTTTGAACATGCTGTATGGTGCGGCAGGGGTATCGCTTGTTAAGAAACAGGCAGCCTACCAAAAAGGAGAAAAAAGCAGTTAGATTTGTTGGAATCTGAGGAATGACATGGGCGCTTGAACGATATTGGCAGAATTCTGGATGGTTTGCAGAGAACTTAACGGTTTCTGGGCCCCTCGATACTTTTTGATTTTAGAGAAATGGGTGTTTATACTACCTATTCGCTTTATAGATATGATTTATTGTTTATAGATAGGAGAGGCAGAACAATGGAGTCAAATACAAACACCGCGTCATCAGAGAAGGAATCTTACGAAGTCGAAAAGTTATCAACTTTAGACGACAAAGTACACTCGATGATCAACATCGCTTTTGGGCAATTTTTGACCGGATTTGGTATTCCAGTGGATGAAAAAGAACCATGGCCAGGGGTTACTTATATAGAGAAAGCTAAAATAGACCAATCAATTGCTTTAGGAGTAAGAGATGGTTCAGGAGATATTATAGGTGTAGCACTTTCTAGTGTTTGGGGAGATATTGCTGTCTTTGGTCCATTGGCAGTTCATCCAAATCATCAGAGAAAGGGAATTGCTAGAGTCTTAATGGACAGTAGTTTGAAGGAATTAAAAGCTGAGGGTATAAAAAAGGTTGGACTTTTTACTTTTCCAGGGAGCGAAGCACACGAAGACCTTTATATAAAGACCTTTGGATTTGACAAAAAAAATCTCAATCCAGTACTTGGGAAAACAGCAGAGAAAAAGGAACTACCTTCTGAAAATAGTGTTGTCCTCTATTCTCAATTGGGAACGGAAGAAAGGGACGATGTTTTGCAAAAAGCTAAGGTATTAACTGCTAAACTTGACTCTCACCTTTCATTAAGCAACGAGATTAAATCGACTACAGGAAAATTCTCAGAAACTCTTTTCGTTTTAAATAAAGAAAACAGTATTTGTGCTTTAGCTGTTTGTCATTATGGTAATGGGTCTGAGGCCGGTAATAGAACTTTGCTTATAAAGTTTGGGATGGGTGACCCCGACATGCCCGGAACAGACAAAATGCTTCTGGCTGCATGTGAAAATCTTGCACTTGAAAAAGGGATGACAACTGTTCATGCTGGAATTGATGCTTCCGTAGAAAGTGAAAGAAAAATTCTTGAAGAGAATGGGTTCGATATTGAGTGTTTAGCTGGTGTTATGATGATAAAAGACTTAACAGGAGATGGAGATACTAATTTTAATTCATCTAAGCATCCTGCGTTTTTTGACTGGCGATAAGGAAATTTAAAAGGTTGCCATTGAATCATAACTCCCGAACTCGGGAGAATGCATAACGGAGGAGTCGGAGGCGAACTGTCCGCGGTGCGGGGTTGATGGTTTGCGCTTGCAAAAACGGCAGCACGGTGGAATGCCTGGCTTCGAGCGGGCATCTGGCCGTGGAGCGCAAGTCTGATCCCACCGCCTGCATCCTTGCCGATAGGGCTGGTTCTGGAGAGCTATCTGGAGACTCCTATGGAGAAGCATTTGTTCCAAAGCAGTATATTGAAAGGGAATTGTCGTCCTGTTTTCTAATAGATTTTACAGAACGGGTGCCGAATGTTGATCAAGCAGTGGTGGTCCTGAAACGCATTACGTAGAAAGCAACGGGAGAAGTGTGTCCGGATGTCAATGAAAATGACAGAATGGCCTCCCAGGTGTGGGCCGACTAAGAAAATCATTCCATCGGCTGGCTGCGAAGGGGTTCGGCCCCCTTGGCGCTGGGGCTGTGGTATGATTTTCACGAATTTGGATGGCATCTGGGAAATGTCGGATAAAGGATAGCCCCGATGATTTTGCAGGAAGATTTGATACAGATAGCTAGAGCGTTTTCCGATCATTCGTAGTCATATCCTGCAGCGGCGAAGTAGTATTGGCGCTCAACAAGCAACCGTCATTCAAGGAAATGGTGTAGACTTTTGGAATCGGCCAAGAAGCGGACCTAGGGGAGTAAATGTCTGAATTCTTTTCGATTCGGATGTGATAGCCTTGACCTGAAATATCGTTACGCAAGGAAGCGAACATGGAACATGCCTTTGCTGGACTGGAAGCCGGCTCTGCTTCAAAAGGATTCCGTTACGAGCGGCATCTTCCTGAACGAGCCCTTCTATATCAGCTTGTAGGACAATATTACCCCGAGTTAGCAGATTTGATGGTTGTCCAGGGTAAACCCTTGCCTGGATATGTCCACCAGGAATTTGAGGAATACTTCAAATGCGGTCGACTGGAGCATGGGTTTTTACGGCTGCGTTGTGATTCATGCCACGCTGAACATCTGCTTGCTTTCAGTTGCAAGCGCCGTGGCTTTTGCCCAAGTTGCGGAGCGCGACGCAAGGCCGCCAAGGAAACCCACTGGTGCGGCCAGCAGAAGTTGCAACAGGCTATTGAAGAACTGGACCCCACAACTGTGGATCTGCCGGTGCAATACTGTTTCATCTTTGACACGCACCGTGCGGAAACCATAGACGTGGTGCCAGTGATTGAGCACTTGCAAGCCAGCCGGGAATCACACTGGATGCCCAACGACGCGAAGAACCCGCAGCGGGTATCGCGTGCCAAACGCATCAAAGAGATTGTAGTGCAAAAGCCATGATCGTTGTGGTGTGCTACACAGTGGGAACGCACTACGGCGAGGCGGCCATTTTGTTAACAATATAAAAGTCGGGTTATATAATAGAAAGCGGTGATTCACGAAATCGGAAAAAAGGGCCGCTTATTGCCCTAACCGGACCATTGAGGATTTTGCCAAACCACAGCGGCTTCCTGTCAATCGCTCCTATTCGACTCCCGATAAGCACCAGCCGGACCATACCAAGCTCCTCGCGCTCCCTAATTTCGAATCCCAACTCAAAATATCGATTCCATTGGCCACAGGCGCATATTCTCTACATGCTACATACCGGTTATTCTCCTTATACTCACAATGTTACAATCGATATTTCTGTGGTTCAGTCGAGGTAGGCCGATGAAATATAAGGATGGTTGCATGGCTAGTGTGCCGAAGCGAAATCAATCAAGACTCAACCGGCGCGGGAAGCATTTGTCGAGTATGGGATTAGCGCTTGTACTGCTTATCAGCAGCCAAGCGGCAGCCGAGACTCTTGATAGCGCTGGGTTAGAAAAACTGGCACTTCAAGGTATGTGGGCAGCGGAACAACCAGGGCGTGGCAATTGGACCTGGAATATATTCCAGGTCCAATTGCCACGCCCTGGTTGTTCCGCTGCCCACATACCTTGAAGTGCCAGTTTTTCTAAC
>PVMK01173472.1_pt1 | contig 10579 bp, 14 predicted proteins | sample 1853481 | NCBI WGS metagenome assembly PVMK01 (sample SAMN08533507, study PRJNA380276) | Marine sediment metagenome, whole genome shotgun sequencing project. | reverse complement strand
CGAGAATTACTACCCTCTCCCCCTTTTTGACGGTAAATTCCTGCCCATTAAAGATTAATGACGTGCCGTCGGGATATTTAAACTTTACATTGCTAACTTTTACCAATTCTTCCAAACTGCCACCTCAAGTATCAAATTGCACATATATGGAGGAGATAACCAGTGCTACTGCCGAGAGTACGAGAATGTAAACGCTGAATTCGAGAAGGCTTTTTTCAATGACAGCTCCGAGTGAAACTGCAAAAATTAAGATGCCGATTATAAGTGCAATTACATCATTTCGACTAATACTGGTTTTAGTATTATCGCTTGAGATTTTTCCGCCATAGCCTCTAACGTTCATTACTCCATAGAATTTTTCTGAGAAATCAAACCCCCTTACTAGAAGAAGTCCGATTCCAGAGGAAAAGTTTTTAACATTATTTATATATTTGCTGCGTGTAATCCCGCCCCTTACTTTTAAGCCTTTAATCAGATCATCGGTTAGTTCAAGCAGGATAAAAACGGATCTGTAGGTGACAAAGAGTCCCTCCGAAATTATTTTTGGTACTATAGGTCTTATGACATTAAAGATATCGGGATATGGAGTAGTAACGATTAAAATGACCATTGTAAGCGCTGCGGATAACGCCTTTAACATTATTACTCCTGCTCTTAACCAACTCCCGTTCCAGCTCGCAAGAGCGAATATGAGCGCGAATATCGCGGGATACGCTGCAATTGTTAGGATTTTAGTAACCGGCAGCTTCGTCCATACGGCTATTGTTACTAAGGCAATATAAATGCCAAGCAATAGATAAAAATCGTTTGTAATAATAATCGACGCTATAATCATTGCGGTGAATATTATTTTCCAAAAAGCTTTCGCTTTGTGCAGAAAGCTTTTTCCATGGTTTGCGTAATAGTCTATTATGGCAACATCCATAAATTTTCCCCTAAGCCCTTTCGGGCAATATCAAATCCGGTCTCACGCGTGATACATATTTTATGACAAAAGCCGTAATTATCCCTTCCAATATCCATCCTATCCCTAAGAGAATTAATATCGTTTTTGCGAAACTTTTTATATTTATTCCTTTTACAAGTTCATTTGGAATATTTCCTACATTTGCTGCTTCCGTCGGATGCTCTTCTTCAATTCCGATAACAATTTTAGGGTTAATTTGAGATGAATAAACTATCCCTATTAATATTGATGTGCTAAGCATTAAACTTATAACAGCGGCAAGGCCGGAAGACCACATTATTGAATCTCTGCCTATTAGAGCCATGAAAAGTTGAAACAGATAGAAACCTATAAATGCTTCTGTGCCAATGACTACTGTATTCAGACCCACCACAGTAATACCCCCGTGTCCGAACATTGAGATAATCAGATCGACGATAAATATTGAAATAAATGCCACAGCAGGACCCAAAATTATTCCGGCTACTACGCTGAGGTTGATATGGTATGCAATCGGAATGATCGGGATTGTCATGCACACTATCATGAGCGCTGAAATAATGCCGATTAGTGGGATCTTCCTCTTGAGCTCAGTATTCTTAATCCTATAGATTGAAAATGCTAGGATTAAAGCTGTTACTATCCAACCGGCCATAACAAGCCACCCCGGCAACACACCGTCTGGTATATGTAAATGAGACATCTCTTATTGCACCCCTTTTATGTTCACGTCTGGCATTCCTTACATTTCCCAAATAATTGTAGGAAATGATTCTGAATTAATATCCCAGTGTCTTTAGAAAGTTTTTTTGATAGATCTTCCATCGGGCAATCTGTATATTCGATGACTCTATTGCAGTCTGTGCAAACTATTGGGTGGCGATGTCCTTCAGGTGCTATTGCATAGCTATGACAGCCGTCTTCCAAATGTACCTTTACAACTAAATTAAGTTCAACTAGTGTTTCTAGCGACCTGTAAACCGTTGCAAGCCCGGTATCGGGAAGAAATCCCTTTACTTTCGCATGGATCGTATTTATTGATAGGTATGCACGTGTATCCTGAAGGACTTTTAATACCGCTAGTCTTTGGGGGGTACACTTGAATCCCCTATCGTGAAATATACTCTTAATTTCCTTTGAAATTTCTACTGAAAGCAATTTACCCATCACCTTTGTTCTAATAATAGGGCCCTGCCCTAATTGAGAAAGTTTCTCAATTGTATATTGCAAAGTTATATCTGTCAAATACTATATTCGTGTTTTTCATCTCAGTATTTTGCAACAATATTCTTGCTTATTTGCTTATCTGGTATAATGTTGTAATCAGGAAATTAGCTGTATCTATATCTGAAGTACATTATTGTAGACTGTTTGCAGATAGATCTTTAATGAGGAAGGCATTTCCTAAACTAAACAACTTACTGTCGTTGCCGAAGAAAACTTTACTAACAACTAATGACAATTCCGGTAAATTGAAATTTCTAATAGAATCATATGCTCCATAATGGCGGTGTATGATGGGAGTAATATAATACATGCTATCTTTTGAAGAATTAGGTTTATCCGAAGGGACACTAAAAGTCCTTCGGAAAAAGGGTTTTGAAGTTCCCTCCCCAGTACAGGAAGTCACAATTCCCTGCAATACTAAATGGTGATAAAGATATAGTAGCTCAGGCCCAAACCGGTACGGGCAAAACAGCTGCTTTCGGACTTCCTTTTGTTGAACTTTTAGATGAAAACGCTCGCTCCGTACAAGCCCTGGTGCTAACACCTACTAGAGAGCTGGCTATACAGGTAGCTGAGGAAATCCATTCACTAAAGGGAAAGAAAAAATTAACTATAATTCCTATATACGGCGGTCAGTCTATTACTCTTCAGCTGAGATCACTAAAAAAAGGCGTAGATATAGTAATTGGCACCCCAGGGAGAGTACTCGATCATATTAGTCGAGGAACTTTGAAGCTGGGAGAGATATCTCATCTTGTTTTAGATGAGGCTGATGAGATGCTGAACATGGGTTTTCTCGAAGACGTTAAAAAGATAATGAGCCATACCTCTACAGATAAAAGGACGATGCTCTTTTCAGCAACAATGCCAAAAGAGATTATGCAGATTGCCAGGGTGCATATGAGGGAGTTTGATGAATTTAGGGTTACAAAAGATCAGCTTACGGTACCCCAGACAGATCAGATTTATTTTGAGGTTTCAGCCTCAGATAAGTTTGAGGCGCTGTGCAGGATTATTGACATTGAAGAGGAGTTCTTCGGTCTTGTTTTTTGCAGGACAAAGAAGGATGTTGATATGATTTCCAATCACTTAATAGAACGCGGATACGATGCGGATGCTCTACATGGGGATATCTCTCAGCCCCAGAGAGAAAAAATACTAAACAAGTTTAAAAAGCGTTTGATCAATATTTTAGTGGCAACTGATGTGGCAGCAAGAGGTATAGACGTTCATAATATGACGCATGTCATTAATTTTGCCCTTCCCACAAGACGCTGAATCATATGTGCACAGGATTGGGCGTACTGGAAGAGCAGGGAAAGAGGGGAACGCTATAACTTTTATCACACCTGAGGAGTACAGGAAACTTAGATATATTAGCAGGGAGACAAAAACAGATATTCGTAAAGCCAAGCTCCCCAATGTTAAAGATGTGATTAGAACTAAAAAGCTCAGGATAAAGAATATTCTGGAGGATATAGTAAAAGAGAGTCCGGGATATGAATATGTAGAAATGTCACGTGAGCTACTTGAGACAAATGAAGCTGAAGAAGTATTAGCGGCATTACTAGAGTTTTCATTTCAGGATGAGCTCGATGAGAAAAATTACACTGAAATTGGGAACGCTCTCGTAGATACAAAAGGTAAGACCAGGTTATTCGTAGCTCAGGGTAAAAAAGACGGTTTAACATCTCAGAAGCTTATACACTTCATCCAGAATAAGTGTGGTATTAAAAGTAAGAAAATAAGGGATGTACAAATTCTGGAAAAATTTTCGTTTGTAACACTACCCTTTCATGATGCGGAAATATTACTTTCCTACTTTAAAGGGAGAAAGAAGAGTAAAGAGCCTTATATCACAAAAGCCAAAAAAGCCCGGAAGAACTCTTAACTATATCTATTTTTTACTTGATCCAGACATTTTCTTCACTTCTTTATATCTAAAACAGCCTAAAGTGTGGTCATTTACCAGGCCCGCTGCCTGCATATATGCATAGCAGATTGTTGAGCCGACAAAGCTGAACCCTCTTTTTTTAAGATCCTTGCTCATAGCATCCGACTGGGCTGTTTTGGCAGGCAGCTCGCTCATTTTTTTCCATTTGTTCTGTATGGTTTTATGATTGACAAACTGCCATATGTATTTGTCAAAAGAGCCAAACTCCTTCTGGATTTTCAAAAAGGATCTAGCATTTTGTACAGCCGAATTTACTTTTAAGCGGTTCCGGATGATGCCGGGATTGGTTAGTAATTTCTCAATTTTTTTGCCGCTGTACCTGGAAACCTTAAGTACATCGAAATTATCAAATGCCTTGCGGTAGGATTCCCGTCTTTTAAGAATTGTAATCCAGCTAAGTCCCTGCCTGGGCACCGTCCAATATAATCATCTCAAAATGCAGGCGGTCATCGTGAACCGGCACGCCCCAGTCTTTATTATGGTAATCGACATAAATCTCTTCTGTACCGCACCAATCACAGCGCTTAGTCATGTATAACTCCTTTTCATTAGTCTTCGTCGCGGTTAACAGTTTCAGGCGAAAATGCAGGTAAGCATACAGCTATATACTTTGCTCCCCCTTCTTTGGGAGTGCTATATCTGACCCATTCTCCGGGGTTTGTAACAATTGCCTGTCCGGAATTCACTTCCAGAGTCCCTCCTTCATGTTCAACAACAAGAGTTCCTTCCAGGACCAGAGTGATCTCTTTAAATTCAGGACGTTGTCCCGGTTCCAACCAGCCCTCAGAGGAAGTCATCCGGGCGATGCTAACTTCAGAATGGCCTGAGTTAACTCTTCCTACGAATTCTTCTATTTTTTTAGGCTTAGTTCCTGCGGCTTCAATAATTGTCGGTTTTTCTATAATAGTTGGCATTATGATTTCCTTAGTAAATTTTCAGATCAGGATAGTTTACTTGGGCTCAAATGGCAAGAAAATGGGCGATGGGTAATTAATATATTTTATGTTCTAGTGTATGGTTTGCATTCTAAAAAAGGGTTGTTTTCAGCAATTCTACAATTTAAAATTATAGGGGATTGCAGATAAAAGCGATGAATCCTTTTCGTATAAATTTGTATCATAATAAGCAGAAAGAAGATGTAATAAAGACGCGACATCCTATACCCTCCTTCTTTAAGGAAAGAAGCCCTTTAAGTTTTCTTGAAGGGCTTCTTCTTTTATTCTATTTCCTTTAGGGTTTCTCGTGCTATAACTATTCTTTGAATTTCCGATGTGCCTTCGTATATCTCTGTAATTTTTGCATCTCTAAAAAATCTTTCAACGGGATAGTCTGTTGTATAGCCATACCCACCGTGTATTTGAATAGCTTTAGTAGTTACCCACATAGCAGTTTCTGCAGCGTAGAGTTTAGCCATTGCAGATTGTTTGCTGTACTTTACATTGCTATCTTTCATTACAGCGGCTTGCCATACAAGTAGTCTTGAAGCCTCTACTCTAGTTGCCATATCAGCAATCATAAACTGTAGCCCCTTGAAAATCTGAAATAGTTTTACCAAAGGCCTTACGCTCTTTAGCGTATCTTACAGACTCCTCAAGCGCGGCTTGTGCAAGGCCCACGGCTTGCGCACCTATTCCAATTCTTCCTCCGTCTAACGTATGGAGCGCAATTTTAAAACCCTCACCCTCTTTGCCGAGTAAATTATTTGCGGGAATTTTGCAATCTTCAAAAAATATCTGGGCAGTGCTCGTAGCTCTTATCCCGAGTTTATCTTCCAGCTTCCCAATTTTTAGCCCGGGTGTTTTCATGTTAACTATAAAAGCCGAAACTCCTTTATGTTTCAAGCTCAGATCAGTTGATGCAAATACTACTGCAAAATCTGCTTCTGCACCGTTGGTAATCCATGATTTTGTTCCGTTAAGTAGGTAGTAATCGCCATTTAAAGTGGCCGTTGTTTTCATGGATGCTGCGTCGGATCCAGCTTCAGGTTCACTAAGCATGAAGCAACCCAGTTTTTTCCCGCTGGCCAGTTCTGTTAGGATTGATTTTTTCTGCTCATCTGTTCCAAATGTTTTAATAGGGGCGCATACTAAAGAGTTGTTTAGAGACATTATGGTTCCGGTAGAAGCACAACCCTTGCATATTTCTTCAAGCGCTAAAATATAGGAAAGATAGTCCAGACCGCTACCCTCCCATATTGCTCAGGAACAGACATCCCCATAAACCCAAGCTCACCGAGTTTATTAATTATATCTTCAGGGAATCTGTGCTCGCGGTCATTAAGTGACGCGACAGGCTTGATCTCATTGTTGGTAAACTCTCTTGCGGTGTTTTGAACCATCGCTGCACTTCTGAGAGGCTAACAATAGACATATTGATCCTCCCTGAACTCAGCGTAGCGACCGAGCGCTTGCTCGATTAATTATATAAAATATAGAAAAGTAAGTCAAGATGCTTATGAAATGGCGTTTATTATCAAATCAGTCTGAATCTGAATGTAGTTGTTTAGCGAGTAGTTCTTTTGCGCGACCCAGCGTCTGAAAGCCCACATTTGTCCCTGTACCATTATGTTGTTAGCTACTATTTTCGCCGTGCGTTTGTCTATATTAAAGGTTTTTTCCTTAATACCCTGAGCTATAGATGTTTTCAAATATCTTTGTTAATTCCATCTCGGCGGAAAGCACATAGTTCCGATCCTTTCTGTTGAGTGACTTTCGTCTCTTGATACAAAAGTAGCGTATAGTCCTGAATGCTATCAATTATTATGAAAATAATCACGGATGGCATTTCTGAGCTTTTCTTTGGCGTCTTCTTTCCCCTACGCCGACACTTGGAGTTTGTCGCTGACACTCTTAAATATATGATCACAAACCAGAGATAAAATGTCCTCTTTCGTCCTGATATAATCGTAAAGAGCGCCCATGCTCATGCCGAAATTCTTTGGCAATCTCCGGACAGTGGTTTTATGGAAACCCTTTTTTTACAAATAACTTAACCGCGGCATTAACGAGCTCCTGCCTCCTGAGATTAATAAGTTCCTCATTTTTTATATTAGATGCTATTCGCGCTTTTGAGCTGGCCATTTGTGTTACCTTCCTGATTTTGTGTAATCGTCAAATAGTCAGACATGAAATTATATACAGGCTAAAATAGAATAACATAGGGACAGTCGTAATATTTCTTAGAGGTTTATTTCCACGCTGAGCAAAGATGTTAACAATATCACCACTCAACCAATAGTTAAAGTTTCCATTTATTATAAAACCGTATTTTACTAGAAATCGTATATTATAAATAAATGCATGATATTCGAGGAGAGAAGCAAAGTGGTACTCAAATTCTATAGGGCAATTTTCACTGCAGTTGCATTAATCGTTTTTACAATTTCTGCACGTGGTACCGTGTATTTGCGGGCACGGACCTGAAAATTAAATCCCACCTAAATTACTCCAGTGATTCTAATGACGGGCCACTGATAACCGGCAAGAATATGTCGGACGGCGCTATTAACAAAGGGCAAGCCCGCATATGTGATCTTCTACCACAGAGAGTGTTATAACTCCAAACGGCAGGCTAGAAGAACCGTCGAATTATATGAAAAATATGATGGGAAAGTCGATTTTATAGTAGTTGACCTGGATTCACCAAGATCAAGTGAGCAGAGTTCATTGCTTAAGAGTCATTACAAGAACTATATTCCTCATATAACGGTATTTAATAAAGAAGGAAAAGTTGTTCACGACAAAAGCGGAGAGGTAAGAAACTCTCAAATGTTTGAGATTTTAGACGGACTTCTGTAGCCCAATTGTATCATTCATAGTTATCGGGAGATTGTTGCGGCTGCCTTATTTGAACGGATTCAGCGTGTTGATATCTACAAGTGTTTCGACCAATTTGGGTTTTTCCACATACAGTCTGTATTGCAATAATTTAAAAACTGAGGAAAGGTCTTTCCACTCCGACATAAAGGATTCCGGACCTGTAATTACTTCTTTTGCTTCCTCTATACTCTCGTGTACATATTCTGAAAAAGTCTTTTCATATATCTCGTGCTCAAGCGCTTCGATAATGTTTGGCAGCTCGTCTTTATCAAGCCATACACCGTGGCAGTTTTTACAATAATCTATATTGATCCCAGTGTGTCCATACTCGAGTCCGACAGTGGGAATATTGCATGTCGGGCATTTAATCTTACTTTGCTTTGAATTGAATTTCTCAGGGTGTTTCCAAATTTCGAAATCAAGCCAGTTAAGGTTAGGGTCAGCGAGGTCTTTAGCCTCTCTTAGCTCTCCTTTATCAAGCCAGATACCTTTGCACGATTCACATTCGTCAACTTCGATTGAACCGATTACCTTAAGTTTTAAATCAGCGCCGCATTTTGGACATTTTTTCATTTTATCACCCGTTTTTTATTTTTCAGATTTTGCTTATTATAATAGATTCTACAGCATTAAAAGATTTCTACATTCTTAACACGGTCTGTCGCAAAATAGATAAAAACACAGTTATAAGTCGCTCCCCTTTTATCCTCGCAGCTATAGGTCCACTTTTCATTATACCTCGCTTTTACCGGAGTCGTATCCTTTGTCCAGGGCGGCCCTATAAGTTTAAGTACCTCAGTTTTAGTTCTTCCCCTTAAGTCCAATCCTGTCTGGATTTCCCTCTTAGCCTCATTACCGCTCGATTTGCTTCTGGCATGAGCTATATCTGAAGTATGGAGGAAAGAAATCGGATTAAAAGGGAATTGTGCCACTAATATTAATAATAAAACGAAAAATAACCTTTGATCTATTAAGTACTGGTATATTTTTTACATAGTGGATACCATATTCTGAGCATTAGTTGTCAATAAACTCAAAAGTTAATTCCCCGGATTTAATAAGGATTTTAGCGTTGCCACCGCTTGCTAATTCCCCGAACAGAATTTCCTGTGAGAGTTTTTGAGTGATTTCTTCGTCTATAAATCTTTGGATAGGCCTTGCTCCAAGTTGTTTATCGTAGCCTTTCTCGGCTATGTATGTACGTGCCTTAGGGGTTAGTTCTAGTGTAACTTTTTTAGCCTTTAGTCTCTCAGCCAGCTGAGTTATCATTTTATCTACGATTTTTTCGACCACTTCTTTACTTAGTGAGTTGAAGTGAAGTGTAGCGCTAAGACGGTTTCTGAACTCAGGGCTAAAGTAGCGCTCAATGGCTTGTGCGCTCTTATCCTCGAATTCATCTTTCTCAAACCCCACGCTCCTCTGGCTGCTCTCCCTCGACCCAGTGTTTGTGGTTAGGATTAGAACTATCTGCCTGAAATCGACCTTCCTTCCGCTAGAATCAGTCAAGGTAGCGTGATCCATGACTTGTAAGAGCACGTTATATATATCCTCATGTGCTTTTTCAATTTCATCCAGTAAAAGCACTGCATGCGGATTTTGATGCACTGCCTCTGTTAACTGCCCGCCCTCATCATATCCTACATATCCGGAGGTGATCCTATTAAACGTGATACCGTATGTTTTTCCATATATTCGCTCATATCAAAGCGAATAAACTCAATTCCTAAAGCTTCAGCCAGTTGTTTGGCCATTTCAGTTTTCCCTACACCTGTAGGACCAGCAAACATAAAATTACCTACAGGCCTATTGGGCTCACTCAGTCCAGAGCGGGACATTTGGATTGCTGTTACTAGTTCATCAACGGCCTCATCCTGACCAAAAATGACTTTCTTAAGATCACCCGAGAGAGTCATCAGCCTGTTTCTATCGTCAACTTTAACAGTACGGGTCGGTATCTTGGCTATTTTAGAAACCAGGGCTTCGATATCCTTAACGGTTACTTGTTTAGTATTTGAATCATGCTTTCTTAATTTGACGTCCGCACCCGCTTCATCAATGAGATCGATTGCTTTATCAGGCAGTCTGCGGTCGTTCATATATTTTGCAGAAAGATCGACCGCCGCTTTCAAAGACGGAGTTGAATATCTTACACCGTGAAATTCCTCATAGTATTTTTTTAGACCCTGAAGAATTTTAAGACACTCTTCCTGGCTCGGTTCGTAGACATCGATTTTTTGGAATCTTCTGGCAAGCGCATGGTCTTTTTCAAAAACGCTTCTATACTCTTTCGAAGTTGTTGTTCCGATACAGCGGATCTCTCCATTAGCCAGAGCCGGCTTTAACATATTAGACGCATCCAATGTGCCTCCGGATACTGCTCCGGCACCTATTATAGTATGGATTTCATCGATAAATAGAACCTTTTTTTGGTCGCCTTTTACTGAATCTATTATTGCTTTTAATCTTTCTTCAAAGTCACCTCTGTAACGGGTGCCGGCTGTTAAGGAGCCCATATCCAAAGCATATATATGAGTCTCTTCTAAAGCTGCGGGGACTTTCTTTTCGGCAATTCTTAAAGCAAGCCCTTCGGCAATTGCTGTTTTCCCAACCCCTGCATCTCCTACGAATATAGGG
>PVMK01158066.1_pt1 | contig 10579 bp, 13 predicted proteins | sample 1853481 | NCBI WGS metagenome assembly PVMK01 (sample SAMN08533507, study PRJNA380276) | Marine sediment metagenome, whole genome shotgun sequencing project. | reverse complement strand
TGTATATCTCCATCAAAATGTGAATTATGGATGTTGTTCTAAAATAAGCTATATAAAAAATAAAATCGAATACATCGGTAGTCAACCAAAGATCGCTCAAACAATATGGTGCACTCTAAAGAAAAGGCCTGTGAATATGGTGTTATGAGATGGTAAGTATCTGATATTATTATATCAAAATTTAAAAAAATTACGGATTATTTTATGATACCTCACAGCCACTTAATGCGTCGGAAAAGGGCGATCAGTAGCAAGCCGATCATTACCAGCAAAAAAGTGACAATCAAAAATTTCAATGAATGTTTCATGGGGAGTTTTGAGGAACGAATCAGATTGACTTGGAGCCAATGGGCTAATGTATACGCAGCCGGGCAGGATTTTATGGACCATCAAGGAGATAGAACATCCAGTCGCTTAATATAGCCTCTTACTTTAATCACGATTTGCCACGAAGTTCCCGCATGACATCATCGGTTCGCCGACCGCTCCCGAGTTTGCCCAAAGAATTGATCGATCGTATCCATGGCTGCGGCTTCAAAGGCAACCAGCTTACCTTGATCTTCCTTGAGTTCCAGGACAGTCCCGGGTCTAATACCCAATCGCTCACGCAAGACTTTTGGGATCGTGATTTGCCCTCGTTCTGAAACTTTTGCTCTCATTAAAAATATGCTCCCTGTATTGAAAATAATATGTATTCTAAATAACGAATACATATTTATCAAGTACGAATGTATCCGTCATTTGGCCTCACCCCTCCCCCAAAGGCTCCCCCTCGCCCTATCATTTTTTCCACCTTCCCTCCGGGGCGTAGGGCTCGGGTCTACGAGCCGGAGGCGGCCCCGGCGGGAGAACGCTGAGAAAGAAAATTTGGGGTTGAATCTAACTTGGGCCACTTTGCATATTGTAGGTTGGGTTGAGGTACGAAACCCAACATAATCCCGCCCCGGCGGGACTCTACCCAACCTACTAAAAACCTCTACTTTTCGTTCAGACACTAGATAGCGATTCGCCCGCAGACCGACCGAACAGTTAGCATCAATCCTCATACTTTTGAAATATTCTCTTCCAGTCAAAAAACTCGAGTTCATCGAGAGCGGTCTGCTCCTCGCTGAATACGAATACCACCCGCAGGCCGTCTGTCCAGTAAGGAGAATCCGTCAGGTTATAGCGCGGGTTATCCGGTTCTGCTTTACCGACTCCGTCCACAAAACCGAGCTTGGCCACCTTTTGGGACTCCAGTAAATCCTGGGTCAGATAATCCCGGGCTTCATCAATATCGGGATCGATTTCATGGGTGGTCAGGGTTGGGCGATTTGGTTGTTAACTTAACCCCGATATCGCGACTGATCTGGCCGATATACACCGGCATCCCCTTATAACGCATCGGGCTGAGCCACAGACGCAGGTGATTGCGCTCGTCGACGGTCTGTCGCGCTTTCTGAAGACCGACGTCCTGGGGTCTGCCGTAGAAGTAGAGCGCACTCATGGGGGAGTAGCGGTAGCGCCTGCCGAATAAAGATGACGCGATGGTTCGGGCCCAATGACGCACTGTAAATGACCTCGGATTCATCCCATCCGCGGGTGATGAAGGCCGACCAGATCTCTTCCTCGGGGCCAATCACAATGATGTTGAGCGGATCACTTTCACCACTTCCATCCTTGTTTGTCATGCAGCAGGGCAGATTCTCAAGCGCCTGACGCAAACCGTCATCATCCAGGTCAATCATGTCCTTTTCGGCATAAAGAGTATAGGGATCCAGCTCGTGGTGGTCAGCCTTAAGGCCGGGGACTTCCACAAAAAAAGCAAGCTCCTTAACTTTCTTCTCAGCAAACAGTCTTACCAAAACCGCCTTGGTTCCCAACTTCTGATTGGTATAGACAAATCCCGAGGTAACGGTGCCGGGTTTAAAGAACCAATGGATTTCGTTTTCACGGAACAAATTGTATATATTTTTTTGAGCCTTCTTGGAATAAAGACTGGATTGAAATTTCCAGGCAACTTCTCCGACTGAATAAATATCCGGATCCATGGCAATGTGGAAGAGAAAAAAACCGGTGTCGCTGTTATTTTCTATTTCCAGCCACACCGGCTGAATATTGTGACGCTCCAGCGGGAAACCAAATATTTGCTTGCTTTCCTCAGCGCTGGGGACGGCCACGGTCACCCGCACCTCGCCGTCGGTTTTCGTCTGGGAGCGATCCATGAAAGGCAGCGCTTCAGGTAGTTTATGCTGAAATTGTGCGCATCCGATAAAGGCCAGGGAAACTAAAACCAATAGGCTGGTTACAACTTTTCCTTTCATGTTTTACCTCCTTTATTTTGATAAAATTACAATTGATTCATCATAGGGTCGTGACGGTCCTCTCTTCGTCGCATCAGGCATCGGTAATCTTTCACCATCGGTGAATCGATTTTGATATAACCCATGGAACCATTTTGAAAATAATATTGAGCCATTGTTTTTCTCCCTTTATCTCTGCCCGAATGCAATCATTATGTTTGGACCTAAACTGAGCGGTTCCAGGTTCAGGGTTCAAGGTTCAAAGGTTATAACCGATTGACACTGCTGCTCGCAATATTAGTCAAAATCTGGAATACCCGTCATACCCCATTGGGTGAAACGGATTTATAACCAGATGAAGACACGATCCCTTTGATACGTGCTGTCTGGCGTTTTTCAACCCGGAACGTTGAACCCTGAACCGCTTAACCTATATTGGAAAATGTATATCTATCCGGATCAACCCTGAAACCAATAATTTAAAAATATTTACTTGGAAACAATTTAAAAAATAAATCCATAACTCTCTGCCAGAAATTCTGGGCCGGTTGTCGGGTCCTGATGTCATCACCTGACTGCCATACGAGCTTGCCCTCATCATTGAGTTTGACTTGCCAGCTGTTTTCCGGCTGCATTAATTCTTCCGCTAATTGAGCCAGTTCCTCTGCCAGTTCAGGGTCATCGATGAGGACACCCATTTCTGTATTATAATCTCTGGCACGCGGATCTAAATTGAAGGACCCGATGTAAACCCGCGAACGGTCAACCACCGAAGCTTTTGAGTGCAGGCCGATAAATCCCGACACCACCGGGGGCGTGTCCGTCTGCGCTTTGATGGCGGCATCCGGGCGAAGTTCGTACAGTTCGATTCCGGCATCTAAAATTTGCTTGCGCCAGGGCCCGTAATGGCTGTTAACAGCCGGCACATCCTGGGAGGCCAGCGAATTGGTCAAGACTTTGATTTTTACGCCTTTTTGAACAAGATCCCGAGCATCGTTCATCATATCCTCATTCGGAATCAAATACGCATTGACGATCAGAAGCTCATTTTTTGCGGTTTTGCTGAACTCCGGAATTATGGTGGCCATCTTTTGTGAGATACCTTCCCCTTCCAGCGTATCGTAAATTACTTTACTGCTGCCGGGATGAAGGCGTTGCACCAAAGACTGGAGGATTTTATCCCAGTTTTGCCTTTCGATGGGAACATTTTGTAAACGTTCGGATTTTTTTAATCGCTCCAGGTCGGCATACTCAATTTCTGCCACTGATTCTTCAGGCTGGGCGTGGCCAAAAGCAGATGCAGATGCCACCGCGGGACTGTTCCAGAAATGATCAAAAAGCTGAGAAGATTCGCGTGCCACCGGACCGACGCCCAGCACATCAATATCCAGGAAGTTAAAGGTGCTGTTAAATCCGAAGTATTCATCGCCGAGATTGCGGCCGCCCAGGATTGCAATGCGATTGTCGGCAACGATGAGTTTATTGTGCATGCGATAGTTAAACCGTTCCAAGGTCTGAGAAACCTTCACCTTTCGTCGCGACGAATATTGTCTCCAGGGATTAAAGAGGCGAACTTCTACATTGGGATGAGCATCAATCACAGCAATTGATTCATCCTCGGATATCAGGAGCACATCATCGACGACCAGGCGCACCCGCACGCCACGCTTGGCTGCATCCATGACGCGTTTAAAAACCAATTCGCCGCTGTCGTCCCCGTACCAGAGATAATACTGGATATCCAATGAGTAGCGGGCCTCATCGATCAGCATTAACCGCTGATGGAGAGACTCGGCATTGTTGTCCAGCAGCAAAAACCCGGAGTTTTTGGTACCATGCTTTTCGATAAAGGCCGCCTCGAGATCGGCAAAAGCGCCATCTTTTCCCAGGCTCCAGCGCATAGCTGGGTTCAGGTTCCGGGACCTCTCTCGGCGCGGTGGTACAGGAGCCCACTAAAATCATAAGGATCAATACGAATATAAATCTTGATAATTTCATTTATATTCCCCCAATGGATTGTTCATTATCAAATAAACTAACGCCCTATATTGAACGGCATCATCACGCCGCCATATACCTGGTAACCATCAAAACCACCGCCGCCACCATCGATACCAGCATCGGAGATATGCAAATACCGCAGACCACCCATCAGTCGAACGTTTTCGGTAACTCGAACGGTTCCCCCGCCACCACCGAGTACCCTAAAATTAAAATTCCTTGTGCCGGCAAATTCAGTGGATTGAATTTCAAAACCGCCTCCTAAATCCAAATAAACAGAGTAAGTGTCATCATTTTTCATTAAAAAGTGCTTACGGCAAATAAGGTCTAGACCAAACCCTACGCCATTATCATCGATTCCCGAGCGAATATAGGTTCCAAAAACGTCAACATTAAATGAAAATTGATCCCACAAGAATTTACCATAACCAAAATGAAGGGCATACAGATTGCCTTTGCCTTGATCGCCTCCGGCAAATGATGGATATATTTGCCATTTCCGGGTTCCTCTGGAGAACTCGTTCTTATTATTGTGTCCATCTTTTTTTTCTACCAGGCTCTTCGTATTTATATTTAGTGTGGATTCGGCTTCCTCTGCAGCCTGTGTAAAAGTGGGAGCAAGAAAAAGGATTATTATTATCAGCACGAATCTGAAGTCGAAAAAAAGATTCATAAAACCATTCCTAAAAAGAAAACTTTTTTGTAAAGATACCTGGTGCTTAAACTGCGCACACCCGATAAAGGCCAGTTAAACCAATACCAATTTGCCGGTCCTAATCACTCTCCTGCCGGTCAAACCGTGCAGAGTGTTTCGTGTCTCCATGATAATTTTTCCTCTGTTTATCATTGACCTTAATGTTGCAACTTTGAGGTTGAGTTTAACGGTTGCATGGCCGGCCGAAATTCGGCCGACCCGGCAGGTTACCGAACAAGGGGTATTCTTCTCGCCAGCTCGTATTCCACGACAGCATCAATTTTGCTTTCGAGCTGGTAGTATCGTGCCACTTTTTTATCAGATAGAACGCCTCTGAATTTAGACAGATAGGATTGGCGCAGTTTCTGGTGGCCTGAATCGATAGACAGGGAATCATCCAGCAGCTTCTTGGCCACGTGATTGGACATCGTTTCGTAATTGGCAGCGAATTTCTCAATCAGCTTGATCTCCCGATCCCTTAGTTTACCGAGTTCGGCCTGGTAGGCCTCATAGACCGGCCAGAAGGTGTTAGCTTCAGATTCCGTCAACTGCATGTTCGTCGCAATGAAGAGCTTCTTGTCGGTACGAATTTTTTCTTTGACGATTTCCATGTTGTCTGCCGGCTTGTCCTGCGCCAGCGCAGAACCGAGCAAATCCGATCAAAAGTGATTGTCAGTGCGCTTGCCAAATAGACTGTTTACAACTTTTCCTTTCATGTTTTTACCTCCTGTACTTTGGTTGATATTACAATTGAATTATCGATTTTTATGCTTGCTTCAGTATTCATTCTGATTTTTCTTTCATAAGCTTCTGTTTTCTTTCTCTTTGTTCCGTGACCATCCGGTAGGCGATGTAGTATTTGTATATGTTACTGACGTACTGGACCGTTTCACGACCAATTACCTTGGATGCGGCCACCTCCACGTTGTGGAACCAGACGTTGGGGTCCAGCCCCATTTTGGCGGTTTTTTTGCGCAGCCTGTTCACCTTGGCCGGTCCGGCGTTGTATGACGCAAAGGCAAATAGCATCTTGTTGAGATCGTCCATGGGTTCATCTTTGTAATAACGGTTGATGATAAACCGCATATATTTTGTGCCGGCGTGGACATTATTCTCCAGCTTTTCAATCTCGGGCAATGTTAACGTTGCGATCTGCGGCTGTAGAGGGCAACAGCTGCATGACGCCGACAGCGCCTGCATGGCTCTTTGTACTCTGGTCCAGGCCGGACTCCTGATAGGCCTGGGCCGCCATCATCAGATAGTCGAAGTCATATTGCGCGGCATAGCGCTTGAAGAGTTCGACCATTTGCTGAAATTTCTGCAGCTCTTCTGCGGACAGGGAATTTTTTACAAATTTGGTGCTTTTTAAATAGCGCTTGAGCAATATATTGCCAAGCAGGCTCCCTTTTTTATGGCCTTTGACGAATTCATTGATGATCGCCTTGAGTTGCGGACTGTTCTTGCGAAAAGCCCAGGCAATTCCACCGCCGGTTCTCACGGCAATGTCGGAATGTACCTGGATCTTATCAAAAATCTGAGTCCAGAATTGGGCTTTGTGGCTGTCCATTACGATCATTGGAATGAGACCCGCATTCACCATTTCCAACAAATCTTCATCCTCAAAGCTTTCTTCTGCCGGGAACCAGTTTCATCTGAGATTTCCCGGCTTTTTTAAACGCTGCATTCAACAGTGCTAAACTTTCGTAATAACTGCTGGATTTGCGGACATGGATTTCTTGGCCTGCAAGATCATCAACGCTGGTCACCGTCGGCGCAGCGGGCCCGGTTACAAGCAGTTCCTTGACCCCGGTCAGCAAGGGATTTGAGAAATCAATATGCTTTAGACGTTGCGGGGTAATCGTCAGGTTGGCAACGGCCATGTCCCCCAAACCCTTTGCAAGACCGGGGATCAGTTCATCACGCCGGACGGGAATAAAGACCACATTTACTTTCAGCGTTTTGGTCTTGAGCTTTTTGTTGACAAATTTTTCAAACTCTTTGAGCAAATCATATGAGATGCCGCGCTGCCGGCCGCGATCCAAAAAATAAAATGTTTTGCTGAAGACCACCAGCACCCGAATCTTCCGCTTTGCAGCCATCTTGTCGAAATCGCCGATCCAGGGTTTATTCTCCAGCAGCGCTTCCCCTGGGGCTGACTTCGCTTCGGCGGCCGGCGCAATCAAGGGCACCGCGACTGTCAACGCTATGATTGCAGCAAGCAAAATTGTATACACCTGGCATTGTAAAGTTTTTCCCCGTTGGTTTTGATGAGATTGAATCATAATGCTTCCTCCAATTATCCTAAACCAGTGACCAAGTTATTTTGGCCCGTCATTATTCAATCCGGCTTTTTCACGATCGAAAGACAAGTTCCCACCAAGATTAACGACCAGCGGTTGGCCATCATCCTGACTCAGATAAGTGGTCGAGGTTGGAAATGCAAACTTGATACCCTCTTTTTGAAATTCCTGTGCAATTTGCAGATTCACCCCCTGACTAAATTTCATATAGTCCCAATAGTCCGCCGGGTGATACCAGTAAGATACCCAAATATTCAGAGAATACGGATCGAATTCATTAAAATAGGCCCGGGGCGGGTATTCCGGATCCATCCCTTCATGGTTATCCAGAATCTTCAGGATGATATCCACCGCTTTTTCAATTTTTTCCGGTGGGGTGTCATAGGTAATTCCAATATTGGTCCGCCTTCTGATATGGGGACGCTGGCCAATGTTTTCAATATCGATTTTAGCCATTTCATCGTTGGGAATAACTGTCTGGTGCCCGGTAAGCAGCCTGATCCTGGTCGATCGCAGTCCGATTTCTTCCACTACCCCGTCATGCCCTTTGACTAAGACCCGTTGGCCAACCTTATAGGGTTTATCCAGGAGAATCATGACGCTGCCCAGCAGGTTTTTCAAGGTGTCCTGGGCGGCCAGAGCGACTGCCAGCCCCCCGACACCGAGACCTGCCAGAAGGGTGCTGACCTTAAGGCCGATATTGTCCAACCAAAAGAGAACAGCAGCGATGACCAGCGTAATCCGGATCGCTGTTCGGGCCGGTCGCAGCAAGACGATGGCGTCTTCCCGCCCGCTGCGTCTCAGCCGCTCTCCCCACCAGAAAACAATCAGATCGACGAGCCGGACGGCAGTCCATGTCATTACGAATGGAAGCACCGGATCCACTCGAAAAAGGGTACGGACGGTCATGGACAAACCGATAAAGGACAGTCCCACCTGTTCCAGCAACAACCACAGGAGAAACCGAACCGGCCAGGCCACAAACCGTTTAATTTGACGCCTCATGGCAGTGTCTTGGCGACCCACCAGCAGGTTTACAATCCAGGTTATGAGCAGCGCCAGGAGGAATGTAAGGGCTAAATTAATCAGCCACAAAGCCCACTGCCATACCTGCCAGCCGAGGAACTGTGAATCCGGGAACAACTTTGAAAGGGTTTCCTCGAAAGGTCCGTATCCAAAGTATTCATACAGATGAGGAATCTCGGCCACTGTTTGATTGGAAATTTTCCAGATATAGGCTCCATCTCCGCGCGCAATCCGCTGCATCAGAATGTCGACGGTCTTTTCCGGCGTTTTGACGCGGCCGATACTGTCGCGGTCGGCAGGCAGACCATCGTCGGAAAATCCGGTGGGGTGTGCGCTGATCATTTCCAGGTCGAACCAGATTACTTTATCGAGGGCTATCTTTAGCTGACGCGCCAGTTGGGGCCCCTGGCTTTCGTCCATCCTGTCCGGTAAATAGCGCAAGTCCAGGTATTTGGCTGCCCGCTCGAAATCTCCGTCACGCGCTGCCTTCAGGTATCCTTTCAGACTGCTGCGAGGAACACCCCGGTTGAATTCATCGGCTGAACCTAAGGGTTTGACTTTTTTAGGCTCCGGATGTTCAGCGCCCTTAACTTCCTTCGAGTTGCTCTGGTTAGCCGGACCGGATTGTGCCATTGTCGGTGAAGGTGTTGCGAAGATAAACGAAGTGACGAGCAAAAACAGAAAAAGTATAATTGCAAAAGTTTCAGGCAGGCCGAGTTTTTCGCCCCTGGTAGTAGTTTTCATGACTTTTAGCCTTCTTGATAGTTTCTAAATTCAGATCTCGTAACTTACTTTTAAAATGAGTCAATTTTTTTGGACACTATCTATGTCTATTTGCGCCAAATTGAGGGAATTAAGGATAAAATCAATAAATTAAAAACGATAGGATTCCTTCAATTCCTAAATTCCTGAATCCCTCAATTCCTGAATTAGACCCATGTCCAATTTTCATGCATTCCCACGACAGCTAAAGAGTCACAGCTATTTTCCCAAGCTGAATGACGAGGTCTGTACTTTTGCGTATTACACCTTTTTCGACCGTCTGCGGCCCCTTACCAGCAAAACCACCAGCGGATAGCTCAGCCAGGAGATTTCCCAGAGGATCGGTCCAACAAATGCAAGCGGAATGGTAATGATGGCGGTGATCGGCTCTGCCAGAATACGATCTCTCAATCGATAGGCATACTGCTCGGTAACTTCGGGTAATAACAAACGATGATTTTTGATGGCATACAACCAGCCCCAGCCGCCTGCGATGCCGACCAGTGCGGCCGCAATGCTTTCCAAGGCCCGGGTGCCGGTGGATGCCCCTAAGTCAATGCCGAGGCGCAAGGATACGAGAAATATCAGCAAAAAAAAGAGCTGCAGGATCGACAGGATCGTATGGCGGCTGTCGGTGGATTGCAGATTCCCGAATAAAACGTTATTCTGTAGCCAGTAGATAATGGTGACGACGATTCCAATGATGACCAGTAGGAAACCACCAATGTTGGCGCTCAGAAAAGCGCCGATATGTTCCCAACTCAATTGTTCTGCGGTCGGTCTCGGAAGCAGGGTGAAGGCGCGCCAAATGATGATGGCATAAACGACATCGACCATCCTGGCCAGTCTTTGCAATTGTAAGGACTCGCGTCTGAGCTTGGCTTTATCCTCGGCCTCGTCTTGCATTTTTCGAATCCTTTCAAAGTTTAGAGCATTGATCAATATTCGGCGCCGTAAAGCAAGCTCCCAAGAAATTCGTATTCTCCCAGATCCAACAGAATCAGACAAGTAAAATTATTTTCAAAAAGATCCGGGATTATCAGCTCCCGGTACTTGAATCGGCCGTTGTGACCGACTCTGTTCTTAAGACTGACACCGCCGGCATTTTCAATTTTCAACACCCTGACATTGTGGATTTCTTTCATCCGCTCAGCCATGTCGAATGGACTGAAAAACAGGACACCATCGATAATGTGCATAATACCCAGCCCGTCTAAAATGGATTTTAGCTTTCTGATGTCCTCTCTGGCGGTTTTAATCCTCTCGCCGCTGATTTCCAGGATGCCCTCACCGACCATGACTATTCCCTCCTGGAATATGAATATCTACCCTATCATTGTGGATGAAAAGGGATCTGATCTTATCCCAGAAATCACCGCCCAGCACGAACAGGCTGGCCACAAACATCACATCCCCGATCAAGCTCACGACAAACCGGTGCGTCTCATAACCCGGAATCAGGTGTGCCCCATAGGGTCCCAGCCAGCCGACTAGAACGGGAAGCACAAACATCA
>PVMK01116155.1_pt1 | contig 10579 bp, 9 predicted proteins | sample 1853481 | NCBI WGS metagenome assembly PVMK01 (sample SAMN08533507, study PRJNA380276) | Marine sediment metagenome, whole genome shotgun sequencing project. | reverse complement strand
CAATCACCAAGTAAACTTTGTCGAGTGTTGCATGAACGACACACCCGACAAGGTGAACTGCCCTCCCGACCTGGGCGCGGCAGCGATTGTCACCGTCAACCTGGGCTCGCGCAGTTATCGAGAAGGCAAGGTGTTCCACTTCGATCCCGAAACGCAAACCGTCTCCGACGGCAACAACAGTTGGGCTAAAAAGTGGGAAAGCATGTCCAAAGAGCGGGCCAGGTCGGGAGGGCAGTTCACCTTGTCGGGTGTGTCGTTCATGCAACACTCGACAAAGTTTTCTTGGTGATTGTAGGTCGAGTCGTCGATCCCGCCCACCTCGAAGTGCTTGTCTTTGATCGAGCTGTCCAATGTGACAGGCGATCGCTCGGCAACAAAAGCAAACCCAGTGAAATTCTCACCATTGCCAAACACCAGGGAGCCGTGGTGCCCGCGGATCAGCTGACGGATCGGCGTTTCCTCACAACCCATCGTGGCGGTAATCAGACCTTGTACGCCTTCGTCGTAGTCAGCCACCACAGTTGCGACGTCCGGCACATCACGGCCATCGTATTCCAAAAAGATGCCACCGGCTCCGACCACACGACGCGGGAACCGCAGCCCGGTGGCTTTGAGCATTGAGGTGGTGCGATGGACGAACAGGTCGGTATACATGCCGTTCGATCGGGCTATCTACGCCCAATGGCGTCGGTTCTGGCCTTTTGGGTCCGGCATGTATACCGACCTGTTCGTCCATCGCACCACTTCGATGCTTAAAGCCACCGGGCTGCGGTTCCCGCGTCGTGTGGTCGGAGCCGGCGGCATCTTTTTGGAATACGACGGCCGCGACGTACCGGACGTGGCGACTGTAGTGGCCGACTACGACGAAGGTGTGCAAGGGTTAATTACCGCTACGATGTCGTGTGCCAACACTCCGATCAAACAACTTATCCGTGGTCATTTCGGTTCTTTCGAGTTCGGCAATGGAGAAAATTTCACCGGATTCGATTTCGTGGCGGAACGACCTCAAGTCCACCATGATCGCAGTATCAAGAAAGAGTACCGAGTCGAAGTCGGTGGTCTTAAGGACTCGACTTACGTTCACCAACAGAATTTTGTTGATTGCTGTTTGAATGACGCGCCCGACAAGGTGAACTGCCCGCCCGACCTGGGCGCAGCAGCAATCGTCACCGTCAACCTGGGCTCGCGCAGTTATCGAGAAGGCAAGGTGTTCCACTTCGATCCCGAAACGCAAACCGTCTCCGACGGCGACAGCAGTTGGGCTAATAAGTGGGAAAGCATGTCCAAGAAGCGGGCCAAACCCCATCACATCGCCGGCTGGAACGCTGGTGACAAGGGCTCCCTGCTGATTGATCCGGAGTACCAACACCTCGAAGGTCCTTGGGTCGACGGCATCGACCCGGCTGTATGAAAGCGGTACTGGCCGCCGGCGGGAGTTGAAGGATGTTCGACAAAATCGCCGCGTTGGCGCATGACGCCGATGAAATGTTTCAACAGGCGGCCAGGCAGCTCGTCGAAACGGGCCAACTGGATCGGCTGTTCGACTTGCGGCTGATGCAACGTCGACACGAACTCGGTCTGCCACTTGGGCCGGACGCCGTGCTGGACGAGCTGGAGGACTCGATCCTCTCGCGGCTGGAGAACGCCTATTTGGATGCCTGCCGCGAGGTGGGACAACTCTTTTTGGAGGCGGGCCGGCCCCGCGAGGCTTGGCGCTATCTGAGACCTACCGGCGAGAAAAAGGCGGTGCGCCGCTGGCTCGAAAGGGCCGTTCCCGACGACGACGGGGCCGATGATTTGATCGAGCTGGCACTTTACGAAGGCATCGACCCGGAGCGAGGTTACGCCTGGTTGTTGGCGCGACGCGGCACCTGCAACGCCGTCACGGAATTGGAAGCGATGCGCGGCGGGCTGTCGGTCAAAGATCAAACTGCTTGTGCCGCGGTACTTGTGCGGCACATGCACGACGAATTGCTGAGCAATCTACGCGGACATCTGGAGCGGCTCGGAGAAACCGTTCCGAGCGGCGATTCGATCGGCGCGCTGCTGGCCAACTCTCCCACGTTGCTCAGCGAGGGCTCGTTCCACATTGACACGTCCCATCTGGCGACCACCGTTCGTATTGCCCGCTTGCTCACCAAGCCAGCTTTGCTGGAAAAGGCGATCGAGCTGGCAGAGTACGGCTCGCGGCTGTCCGCCGACTTGCAGTATCCCGATGAGCCCCCTTTTGAGGAACTGTATCGGACACATCTGCTGTTGTTTTGCGCCTCGCTGGGTCGCGAGGTGGAAACGGCGCTCGACTACTTCGGCAAGCGCGCTCGCGAAACCGCAAGCGACGGGCTCTCAAGCGACGGGCTCTCAAGCAACGGGCAGAGCACCACGGCAGTCGAGACGTATATGGTGTTGCTGGAGCGTATCGGTCACGCCCAGCAGGCGCTCGACGAATATGCGAAACTTGTACCCGCGGGTTGTCCCCTGTCGCCCTACGCGCCGACTCTCTTACGTTTGGCCCAGGCCAGCGGCGGTTGGCAACGCTACTTCGAAATCTGCCAACAGCGCAATGACGTTGTCGGTTTCGCCGCCGGGCAACTTTCTCAACAGCTGCCTCAACCAGCAGGGGGCCGTTCTTTCGGGGGCGGCCCCAGCGGGCCTTTACGGTAGCGGGGCGAGCCGCGCTCGCGGTGCGGCCCTGGCGGCGACCCGTCTCGGCGGCCTTGCTCGATGCCGCGCGGCGGTCCCGGTCGACGCCCATCTCGCCCGTCCTCGTCGCCGAGCATGTTCCAATCTCGCGAGGGCAACTTCCCGTCAAACATTCGCCGCAGTCGTTGCTGCATCTCGTCGCGCGGCATGGCCAAGAGTTTTTCTTTGGTGGCGGCGTCGACTTCCTCGACGAAGAACTCTTCGAGTTCCTGTTCAGAGACCCGTGTTCGGCGCCGCCTGTCGCCGGAACGGCGCTCCGCATCATTCGATCTCTCCGCCCGTCTCATCCAGCCAAAAGAACGCTGTAACTGCTCCGGCGGAGTTAATCGATCGAATTGCTCTCGTTTTTCCTCGGGAAGCGCCTCGCGGATCGCACGGATCAGTTCTTGGAACTCCGGCGAGTTTCTCCCTGGAAAACGCCGCGAATCACCTCGAACGGAGGCGGAATCGATGTTGCCCCGCCCGCGTCGTGAAAAGTTTACCCGCGCCCGTTCTCTCATCTCTGCCCAGCGGGGTCGAACGGCCCTGTACAGCTTCTGTAACTCGTCGGGCGTCAAATCGAAAGACTTTTCCTCAGCCTGGACCGTCTGGACAACCCGCCGCACGCGCTCCTCCAGCGGGCGCTCCCGCAGTTCGTATTGCTCGCTGGGGGGCAAGCCGTTGAGCCACTGCTGATATTCGAGCATGGTCTGCTGCAACTCGGCGGCGTAGGGCTCCGACTCGATTTGCTGGTGCAACGTGCGAAGCCGGCCCTGTTGCTCCTCAGACATGCTGTGGAAACGATTGAACTTGGCTCGCAACGTCACGCGCTCGTCCACGGCCAATGCATCCAACCATGCTTCGCGCGTGTCGGCGGCAGCGACCAGGTGAAACTGTTCGAGATTGTCCGTCGGCTGCTCGGCATCGTCGCCCAGTGCCCAACGGCCATCGCCAAGTTGCTGTCGTAACTGCCGGAGAAATTCGACGTCGCGAAACTGCTGATAAATGTCGATGTACTGGATCACCGGCAGATCGGCCACCAGCGCCCGATTGGGATTCTCCCACACCAGCCGAAAGACCAAGGCCCCCAGCAAGGCCGCCGCGGTCGCCAGCAGCACGGTCGACAAACGTTGCTTACGCCGCTGAACCGGCAGCGCCCGAGTCTGCTGTTCGACTTCGTTTTGAGCCGATTCGACGACCAACTCCATCGTCGTATTGGAAAACTGGTCGTCGACCGTCGCGGCAGGTAGCTCGTCGAGCGCCGCCCAGGCGCGCTCCATGCTCTGCAATTTCTGGCGATACGTTTCGTCAGCGGCGAGTCGCCGTTCGACCTGCGCACTTTCCTGTGGCGAGAGTTCGCCGTCGAGATAGGCGACGATCTCTTCCAATTGCTGCGACTGGTCGTCTGGTGATGAATGATCGTTCATGTTTTGACTGCGAAATTGTTGGGACCGGTCAAATCAAATATCCAGCGGTCCGCCGTGATGCAAATAGGGCTCAAGTACATCGCGCAGGTTGGAGCGGGCGCGGGACAACAGCGATTTGATCGCCGAGGGACTCATCTGCATGATCTCTGCGATTTCTTCGTAGCTGAGGTGCTCAAATTTGTTCAAGAGGACGGCCATTCGCTGTCGCTCGTTGAGCGCAGAAATTGCCAGCTTCACCACTTCGCGCAGCTCCGTCTTGTCGAGTTGACGGGTTGGCATCAACCCACTGGCCGCCAAAGCTGCCGCGTCGAGGGGATTGCCGTCCATTTCGCCGCTGTTCTTATTGACCAAGTTGACTTCCTTGCGCCGCGCCATGCCCCGTCGGGCGTTGGACGCCACATTGTTGGCAATCGTGTACAGCCAAGTGGAGAACTTCGAGCCCGGCACATACCGTTTGCGAGCCCGATAGACCCGCAGAAAAACATCCTGGGCCAAGTCTTCACCCAGGTCGCGACGCCCCACCAAGTGCGCCAGCAGCGACACCAAGCGATTTTGGTAACGCAGCATCAACTCCTCGAATGCGCCCGCGTTGTCGTCGCGCACCTGGAGCATCAGCCGGACGTCGGGGTCCTGGGCCGTGAACCGCTGGGCGGTGGATTCGCTCGTAGCCAACCGTCTTCTCCGCAGATCCGCTGTCAGGTTACGACTGCGCGGGGCAGTCGGTACATTCACCAGTGTAAGCCTGTGTCCTACCCGGTGCCAGACTGGGGAGATCATGATGAAACCCCGCGGGATGCGGAAAGTTCCTGACCTCAGAGCCTATTTTATTGATGTCTGCGCAACGAATGGGCCCTTGATCTGGCTTTTGCTAGCGAAATTCGGGCTTCCGTTGGTCGCCCTCGGTTCATTGGTTGCGCAGCGATGAATAAGATTACAGAAAGCCGTAAAATACAAAAACGTCATGTTTTACAATGGAACGGCTTCTGGGTGTCGTTGTCGTTAGGCATGTGGATGAGTGGTGGGTGTTTGGTAATCGGTTAGACTAGAGACTGTTAAGTACTCAGCATCCTGCCTGCTCTGAGCTTGTCGAAGGGTATCCTGTGTTGCCCCCCCACCTTAGTCCCCATCATCGATTTCCATGAATCGCTTCCAAGCTCTAACGGTACATTTCTGTTTGGTATCACTTGCCTTGCTCTGCTTCGGGCACTTGACGGCCGCTGGCGCTACGACATTTAGAGTACCAGACGGCTTTGAGGCTACGCTATGGGCCGACGATGATCTCGCGACGAACATTTACGCCATGACAACCGATAGCCACGGACGGATTGTGGTTTCGGGGCCGGGTTATATTAAGACATTGATCGACACTGACGCTGACGGGCGGGCGGATCGTGCAGAACTCTTTACCGACCAGATAACACACGGGTCGCAAGGTTTGTGTTTTGTGGGGAACGACCTGGTTTGCGTCGGCAATGGAGGGGTGAACTATTTCCGCGATGCCGACGCTGACGGGCGGGCGGATGGACCTTCGGAAATCTGGACTCGTTTCGGCGCTTCCAATGGTGGCGAGCACCTGCCGCACGCCATCATCCACGGACCTGACGGTGATCTGTATTTGATCGCTGGTAACAACTCCGGTTTTAATGCCAGTCAAGTGTCGACTCCAGGTTCTCCGATTAAGCAGATCGATCAGGGCACGCTGATCCGTTTTACGACCGAAGGCAAAAAATTTGAAACACTCGCTCACGGATTCCGCAATCCCTATGACATAGCCTTTAACGCGCGCGGGCATATTTTTACCTACGATTCGGATGGCGAACGCGATGAGCATCTGCCGTGGTATACCGGTACGCGTATCTTTGATATCTCGATTGGGCAGCACCATGGCTGGATGCTACCGGGCTATAAACGGAGTTGGAGCAGACCTGAGTATTTTCCTGACACCGTTGGTCGCGTAATCGATCTTGGTCGGGGTTCACCTACAGGAATACTGATATACCGGCACCGTGCCTTTCCCAAACGATATCATGGCGGCATGTTTGCGATCTGCTGGTCACTGGGCCGTATTTACTTCGTGCCCATGGAGGCCGCCGGCTCGAGCTATCGTGGGACTCGCAAGATATTCATGAAGACGCGTGGAAAGATCGGTTTTGCGCCTGTGGATATGGTAGTCGGCCCCGAAGGTGACCTTTTCGTGGCAATCGGCGGGAGAAAAACACGTGGCGGTGTTTTTCGGATTCGGTATACCGGGCCCAAGCCTAGCCATGACAAAGAGAGCTCGTCGTTAATCCGCATACTCGACGCACCCCAGCCGCTCGCCGCATGGTCGCGGGCGAAATGGGGCTCAGCTGCACAACGTCTTGGTGACGAAGTATTCCATCAAGCCGCGCGCAACCCTGCGTTGAGTGAATTGAGGCGCATGCGGGCAATCGAGATACTCGTCGAAATGTTTGACGGAATCGATGCGGACGAGGCAGAGTTAATCGTGAACAACTCCCCCGCCCCAGTAGCCGCGCGGGCAACATGGGCGCTCGGCAGAAATCCAATCGCAGAATCATACGATACGTTGGTCAAATTGTGCACAAACGAAAACTTGCTCGTCCAGCGGGCTGCTTATGAAGCATTGATTGGCAACCAGCGGAAGTCTGATCGTACGCAGGACATGCCAGATCGGAGTGATCGTCGCGTTTATACGCTGGGAAGCATGTGGCATGACCGGCCCGGTTATGGGAAGAACCCCGTGACAACCGAGGAGCTTATTCGTGTGCTGGATGGGCTTGGTGAGGCAAACGACGACTCGCGACAACTCATCGAAGCTACCAGACTGATTCAATTGTGCATGGGCGACATCTACATCGAACAGAGCGATAAGGAAAATGACACAGGTTACACCGCCAGAAATCCGGAAAGATTCAACGAAGCAAACTATCTACTTGTAGTCGATTTCCTCAACGATCGCTTCCCTGGCGAAAACCCAGCTGTCAATCGCGAGCTGGCCCGAACGCTGGGCATGCTTAGGGCAGAACGTCCCGGACTACTCGAACGAATAACATCCATGTGGGCCCAAACAAGCGATCCGACTGATGATATGCACTACCTGTTTGTCATGGCTCAATTACCCGGTAAGCGATCGTCACAAGTAACCCAGGCAACGGTTCGCGCCCTGGCTTTACTTGATCACAAACTGGATGAACGCAAGCTGGCGCCGAGTGGCAACTGGCCACTGCGTGTATCGGGGTTGTTTAAGACACTCGCTTCGCGCGATGCGCGTTTGGCAGACGCTCTTGTACGCGACGATTTATTTGGGCATCCGGAACATGTGACTTTCGTCAATGGTATAAGCGATCGTGCATTGCGAGAGGATGCAACTCGCGCCATGCTGAGTCGCGCAAAAACATCAAACAACGTATGGTCCCCCGCGTTAATCAAATTACTCAACTACCTGCCAGCCGAAGAGGTGCTCGGGCCATTGCGGCAGCTATGGTCCGAACCTGGGCTGCGTGATGCCATCGCCAAGAGACTTGCTAAAGAAAAACGAAATGAAGATTTCGATCGGCTTGTTGAATCATTGGAGTCATTCGATGGGAATGTGGCCATCGCGTCTAGCAAAGCTTTGCTAAAAATAGATCGCGAGCCACGCCCGGGGCAAATGGCCGACGCTGTCCGCGCTTTGGAAAGACACCTTCATAACGCAATTGCTACAAAACGAATAGCTGAGCTGCTTCAAAGTTGGAGCGGACAAAAGCTAGAACACAATGATGTCAACGCATGGCGTCAATGGTATGTCCAAACCTATCCGTCAGATAGCGCCCTGCTTGGCCAGGCCACTGCCGGAAACATCGACTGGCGAAAACGTTTGGCAGAGATCGATTTTTCCACCGGCGATGTCACGCATGGCAAAACGGTTTATGAGAAGCGCCTGTGCATGACGTGCCACAGTGGCTCTCGGCGGCTGGGCCCCTCGCTCGAAGGCATCACCCGACGATTCGGACCAGAAGACTTTTACCTGCACGTCTACGAGCCTAACGCGTCGATTTCCGAGCTCTACAAGGCGATTGAAGTAACGTTGAAAACCGGAGAAGTGCATATTGGCGTCCAAGTCTATGAATCGCCAGCGGCAACCCTACTCGAAACCGGCATGGGCGAGTTGCTGCGGTTAAATTATCGTCAAATCCGCGATAAGCGCCCCGCCACTCGCTCACCCATGCCAGATGGATTGATGAACGGCGCAACGGATCTCGAACTGGTGGATCTATACGCTTACTTGAAGACGCTGTAGCGAAGGGTAATCAGTAAACTAGCATTTCAGCCGGCGGCGGAAGCCGGTGGTTACGGGCCGAGAACCACTGACTCCCGCCAGCGGCTAGCACCAAGACGCTACGACGAACTCAGACGTGCACTAGAGCAAACTTTCCAGCAGGAGGCGGATTTTTCTTAGTTCCGCGCGGTGGTCGTACCCCTCGATCGGCGGCATGTGCACGGTTAGCGACCGATCGTAACCGACGCCTTCAAGCTGTGAGATCAGTTTGCCATAGTCGACTTCGCCCTTGCCGACACGGACGTGCAATTCGTTTTTCGTCGAATCACGCAAGTGGACGTGATAGGTGTAGGGAATCACCTTGGAAAAATCCCGCCCTTGGCGCGGGCCGGTGATGTAGTGGCTGGGGTCGAGCGTCAGGCCCAGGCCCTTCACATTGTCACAGAGTACCACGGCCGTGTCGGGGTCCTCGGTCATGCAACCGATTTGCGTCCTCATCGCGACCAGGCACCCCTCGAACGAAGCGATCCGCACCAACTCGCGTAAGCGTTCGATCTCGGCGTTGAAGGGCGTGCCCAACTCGGCAGCCGGCACCACGAGCGACACGGCCTTGAGCGCTTTGGCCAACTTCGCGCAAGCGGCAAATTGCTCGTAGTAACGCTCTCCCTCACAGTTTTGATCGATGCTCAAAGCGGCCACCGTCAACCGCCGCGTGTTGCGACATACCTCCAACGCCTGATCGGGATTTGACAGTACCGTGGACGGTTGCACCCAAACAGTACCTTCCTCATGGATGGGCAGCTCCACCGCGGTGAACTCCAAGTCCACCAGCATAGGCAACAATTCCTCCCGAGAACGATCGGGAAAGCATTCTGTCGACGCACAAACTAACAATTTTCAACTCCTGTAAGGCGGTGGCACAACTGGGGGGAAACGAAGCAGCTCGCTAGAGACTGAGTCGCCGTCCGGCGCCAAGTCGCCATGAGCCCCCTACTTCGATAACGATCCTCCTGCTTCGATAGCGATCAGATACGCATAATCTAGCGGCAAGAGCGGCAAAGAGGCAACACCATGGCGATTCGGCGAACCCGTCGTTGTCCCACATGGCTTGCCCAGTAGAATAAGATGACGCCTGCCCCGCCTGATCAGCAAGTCAAACCACTCTGGCAAGTGCTGCGACTTGATGCCAGCACACGCAGGGCCGGTCCGTCTTGGTCCTCACTTCGCTCCCTGGGAACATTCGCCATGTCCACAATTCCCCCTTCCGACGGCACTTCGCCACCGCAACCCAGAGTCAGCCCTCAGCCCCCGCCGCCACAGATTATCATTCAACAACCTCCGTCCGCTCTGGGCCGGTACGGCAAGGTGGTGCTAGTGCTGCTGGTTCTGGCGGTGATGAGCCTCGTCGGAATGCAGGTTCGCTACGAAGAATATTTCAGCCCGCCCCGTAAGCCTCAAGAAAAATACCACTCCCTGAGCAAAGAGGCTGAGAAAAAGATCGCGATCATCACCGTGGCCGGCACGATCCTGGAAGGCGACAGCTTCGTCAAACAACAGATCGACCGCGTCCGCGAGGACGAAGACGTGGTGGCCATCGTGTTGCGGATCGACTCGCCCGGCGGAACCGTCACGGGTAGCGACTATCTGTACCACCATTTTCGCGAGCTTCGCGAAGAGGAAGAGCGTCAACTGCCTGTGGTGGTAAGCATGGGCAGCATGTGCGCCAGTGGCGGCTATTACATCGCCATGTCGGTTGGCGATCGTGAGAACGTCATCTTCGCCGAGCCCACGACCTGGACCGGCTCGATCGGCGTGGTGATCCCCCACTACGACTTTTCGGGACTCTTGGCCAGCTACAATGTGAAAGACGACTCGATCGCCAGTCACAAAAACAAATTGATGGGCAGTCCCACCCGCCAGTTGACCGCCGAGGAGCGTGCCGAAGAACGCGAGCTGCTGCAAGACCTGGTCAACATCAGCTTCGAGCGATTCAAAGAGATCGTCCGCTCTGGCAGACCGAAGCTGGCGGACGACCAAGGGGCGCTCGACAAGGTGACCACCGGTCAGATCTTCACTGCCAAGCAGGCGCTCGAACTGGGCCTGGTCGACCAGATTGGTTTTATTGAGGCAGCGATCCAGCGGGCGGCCGAATTGGCGGACCGAGACCCAGACGATCTCCGCTGCATCAAATACGAAGAGCCAGCCACCACGTTGA
>PVMK01122030.1_pt1 | contig 10580 bp, 8 predicted proteins | sample 1853481 | NCBI WGS metagenome assembly PVMK01 (sample SAMN08533507, study PRJNA380276) | Marine sediment metagenome, whole genome shotgun sequencing project. | reverse complement strand
GGTTGGCAACATTAATCAAGGCGAGACTTCCTATTTCATAAAGACCCATCTTCATCGGATCAGTCTTAAATGCCTGACGAAGTCTGTTAGATACTTCCATCAGCTTTTTAGGATCTGCAACTTTTACAGTTCCTGAACCGCGGGTAGCAATGGCTTTCAGATTCTTTGAACCAATAACACCACCTGTACCGGTACGACCGGCTGCTCTCCAGACATCATTAAATGTACATGCGAAACGGCACATATTCTCACCAGCCGGTCCGATCATCATGATGTGAATATCTTCATCACCAACTTCTTCTTTGATCATCTGGTCAGCTTCTCTCGGGAATTTCCCCCAAAGATGACCGGCATCACGGATCTCTACCTTGTCATCATCAATCCAGATATAAACCGGTTTTTTCGCCCGGCCCTGAACAATGATCTGATCATATCCTGCATATTTAACTTCTGCTCCCCAGTGTCCACCCATATTAGCGTCACCAAAACCACCGGTCAACGGGCTTTTTGCGCTAACGGTTACACGGCCGGTTGAAGGAGCTGCGGTTCCACTTACCGGACCCACACCAAAACATACCCTTGCTTTTGGATCATATGGATCCAGGTTTGCAGGTACTTCATTATAAATAACTTCAGAGTTAAAACCACGGCCACCGATCCATTTTTTTCTATACTCATATGAAAGTGGCTCTTTTGTTATTTTCCCAGTTGTAAGATCGACTCTAAGTCGTTGTCCTGCCCATCCGTTCATAATTTAACCCTCCTCTCCAACTTTAGCAGCTTGTAATCTTTCGGTCAGTTTATTTCTGCGTTTTACTTTTAAAGCAACATTTGCTGCTTCATAAGTAATCGCTCCGCCCGGACACCAGTCAGCACAAATAGGGCCTTCTTCACGGCCTTCACAAAGGTCGCATTTGAAAGCTTTACCTGTTTTATAATGCATATTGATTGCCGCAAAAGGACAAGCCATTGCACATTCTTTACATCCAATGCATTTATTAGCATCAATTTTTGTGATTCCTGCTTCATGATCCATTGCACATGCACCTGTGGGGCATACTGCTGCACAGGGTGCATCTGTACATGCGTCACAACCTACGGGAAAAGATTCTCCGAATCTTTCGTTTCTTACTACTGCTACACGCGATACCACTTTGCCACATTCACCATCGTGGTAAAGGGAGCAGCCTACGACACAGCTTCTACAGCCGGCGCATTTTTCATAATTAAACAACAATACTTTACCATCACTCATAACTATGTTTCCTCCTTTCGAAACGATAACAACAATGATAAAATCAACTTAATTTAGTTCCCTCGTTCCCTTCCGGGGAACAGAAAGATCGGTTTGGTGTAACCTCCTTTCACTTTTTAAATATAAATATTAATTTAAAATTTATCCTGTATCTGTAGTTTTTATTCAATAAAAAAGCCTGAAGGAAACGCACAAGTTCCATTCAGGCTTCCTTTGCAAACACGGCGGGCCGGCTTTTTACCAGCCTTATCGGCCTCAAGTTTTTGAGGCTCGGAATACCTTTTAGCATAATTTGTATAACATACTGTAAAGGAATATTTTACAGTAAATACTTAAAATGTCAACATGTTAATAAAAAAATAGCCGTTAAATATTCCCTAATATTTTATAAAACACCAGAACATTAAAACCCTAAAAAAAATCTTGTTCTGCAACAACTTTCCGTTTAAGTAAAAAAGGGGATACCTAAAATAAAATTACATAAAGTTTTATAATACGGGTTCGAAGAAACTGCTGTTGTTTCTATTTAACAAAATATGCTGTTAAGATATTTTCCAACCTATGTTAAATACAATTTAAGAAAAGAAAGCGGAAACATACATACTTTATCCATGCAGGCAGGTGTTTTTGATGCGGACATACTGCTTTCAGCATTAATGTGTCATTTTGCCTTTGCAATCCCACACAAAACAAAAAAGGATTGACAAAAAACTAAAACTTACCTATATTTTAGAATTCGAAAAGAAACAGTATTTGTTCCCCAGTAGCTCAGTCGGTAGAGCAGCTGGCTGTTAACCAGCTTGTCCGTGGTTCGAGTCCGCGCTGGGGAGCCAAATCTTAATCCTGCACAGTGCAGGAAAGTACAATAGCCCTTGAGAAATCAGGGGCTTTTTCATTTTTATTGTCTGATGTGTATTGAAATATGAAGGTTACCTGAAGTAATGTTAAGCATTATTAGTTGTAATAATCGTTTGTATGGACAAAATAACTGGGGAGCCTGCCGCGAGAGCCAAAGGAAATGAGATGAAATTGAACCAGGTAGTCCCGGGGAAACGGATACATAGAATCTTTTAACGGCAAACTCAGAGATAAATTGCTCAAAAGGGAGGTTTTTGATACATTATTTGAAGCACAGATATTAATTGAACGCTGGAGGCTAGAATACAACACAGTGAGATCTCATAGTTCTCTGGGTAATCGTCCTCCGGCACCGGAAACCATACAGCCAAGATGGCTAAATCAAAAAACGCTCTCTCACAAACATTGGCACAACTAAGTGAGGCAGGTCACTCAAAGCAAAATTGCACAAGGGGTACCAAAGCATGGTTTTAAAACCTACCCCCCATAAGAGGTAACCGTATGAAAAAACTGATTTTCTGGATACTATTAATTATTTTAGTCTATGTTTCTGTGGAACTATTGCTATATGCCGGCATATATTCTCTGGATACATTTCGTCAAAAAGAGGTGTATAGGCCGGCCGATAAGCTCTCTGCTATACAGCAAAAATCCATAGAAAACTTATTCGTTGAAAAACAAAATTACGTTTCTTTTGATGCAACGCTTGGCTGGTCAATAAAAGCAAATGGGTTCTCAAAATTATATCAAGCCAATTCTTCTGCCATAAGAAGCGACAGGGAGTATACTATTACTCCTCCTGAAGATATTAGTCGCATCTCGGCTTTCGGAGATTCATTTACACAAGGTGCTGAGGTTAAGAACAATGAAACATGGCAAGCATGTATGGAGCGTTCCGATTCAAGCGTAGAAGTCCTAAACTTCGGAGTTGGTGCTTATGGACTGGATCAGGCCTATCTGCGTTACTTAAAAGATGGAGTTCACTATCAATCCGACTTTGTGCTCATTGGATTTATGCGTGAAAATATTAAGCGAAATGTTAATACTTATCGCCCTTTTTACCGCCCGAAAGGTGGAATATCTTTTACAAAACCGAGGTTCCAAATTAAGGACGGGAAGCTTGCCCTTATTCACAATCCAATGAAAAAGCTGACCGATTATCAGGAACTTCTTCGTTGCCCGCGAGCAACGTTATCCAAATTAGGCAAAAATGATTACTTCTATAAAAAGCGTTATTCATCAAACAAATTTGACTGGTTGCCTACTGTCAAGCTGGCTACTATGTTCATTAACTATTGTCGCAACAAATTATCTGATGACAGAATAATCATGCATGATGAATACAATAAAAAATCTGAAGCATTTAAGGTGACAAAAAAAATATTTGACGAGTTTTATACTGCCGTCACAACAAACAAATCAATGCCAATTATTCTCATCTTCCCGAATGGAAAAGATATAGAACGCTACCGAAAAAATGGGCGAAAACAGTATGGGGTTCTTCTTGAATATTTCGACCTGGCCGGCTACAGATACCTTGATTTGATGGATGCCTTTAATGGTGTTGATAGGGAAAAATTATTTGAAGGGCACTACCATTATGCGCCATTAGGGAATACGTTAGTAGCAAATTACATCCTGAACTATATAAACGATATACGTAATCGAAGAAACTTATAATTATAACAATACAAAATGGGCTGACTTAAGAGTATTCATTTATGATGAACATTTGTTTTTTTAATACTTTGAAACCTTGGGGCGGAGGCGAAAAATTCTATTTCGACTATGCTCTTGGTTTTCAAAAAAAAGGACATCGGGTTTTTATAGTTTGCAGTAAAAACTCGGTGCTTTCACAAAAGGCGACGGCTTGTGGTTTGCCTCAGTTCAATGTCGAGGTAAAGGTATTGTCGGCATTAAACCCTCTGAAAGTTTTTAAACTTGTCCGCTTTTTCAAGAGAGAAAAGATAGATTCCGTAATGTTTTCCACTTCACAAGATTTGAAATTAGGAGGATTATCGTCCAAACTGGCTGGTGTGGAAAAGATAATTTACAGAAGAGGACTCGCTAAAGCTATTAAAAACCAATTTATAAATCGAATGATTTTTAAAAATATTTTGACCCATATTATCGCCAATTCTGAAGAAACGAAAAGAACCATCTTGCAAAACCTGTCGAAATATGTTGCTGCCGATAAAATAAAGGTAATTTACAACGGTATTCATGTTAGTAAAAGAGGTGTGAAAGTTAAGCCGCTAGAAAAAATTAATGAGAAGTCCAGAGGGATTGTATTAGGCAACGCCGGAAGGCTGACAATTCAAAAAGGACAACAATATTTACTAGAGGTCGCCAAAATATTAAAGAAAAGAAATATTGATTATACACTTTTTATTGCAGGTACAGGTAAACTTAAAGACGAATTGAATAATAAAATTAAAGCATATAATTTAGAAGACCAGGTGATATTGCTTGATTTTGTGGAAGAAATGGAAAGGTTTATTTATTCTATCGATATATTTCTTTTTTCATCTGTCTGGGAAGGGTTTGGCTATGTTTTGGCAGAGGCCATGATAAAATCTAAACCTGTTGTGGCTTTTAACATTACGAGTAATCCTGAAATTATAAAAGAAGGAGTTACTGGTTTCCTTGTTGATTACCCCGACGTTAAACAGTTTGCCGAGAAAGTTGAGCTGCTGATTAGAGATGAAGTGCTGCGTAAACAAATAGGTGAAAATGGCAAAAAGAGTGTTTACGATAGATTTGTAATTGAAGATAGAATATCAGAACTGGAAGCATATCTGACAGGGAAACAGGTGTCAAACAATAACTAATTTCAAAAAAAGTTCTATTGAAGCTTTAAATTCTTCTCTTAATGTCTAAATTTCAATCCTGTCCTTTTTTTTCGTATATCTTATCCTGAGATTAATATTGACACAAAATAACCGATTTTTTATACTTGTCCAACAAAAAGAAGGTTTTTGTCAAAAAATTAAATGCGATGCAGGGATGACCGCATTTTTAATGTCCTTTTTTTACTCTGTTAAAGAGACTGATTCAGATATTTATGTTTAAAGTTGTTAAAAAAAATAATATTTCATGGACTGTTGTGAATGATCTGGATGATCATCTCCTTGAGAATCTTTATCCTCGGCTAAATAACTTTTCTGCCTCTTCTGAATTTTCCGTTGTTAAAAACAATAATGGCCCGGGCAGGCCCTTTTTTTTAGGCCGGAACAGAATTCTTCTGAACAACTGTTTGTTAAGCTTTATAAAAAGAGGAAGCTTGGAAAAAAATTAAAACATATCCTGGTACCGTCACAAGCGCTTTCGGAATGGAAAAAACTAAGACATTTTAACAAAATAGGGCTAGCCAGTCCCAAACCGCTTGCTTTTTCAGAAAAAAGACGTTTTGGACTGCTTGATGAAAGTTGTCTTATAATTGAAGTTATACCTTCGGCTATTCCTTTGAATCAATATTTTGAAAAAGACGATTTTAAGTCTGGGAAAAAAACAAGATTCATACTTGTTCTCGCCCGTTTTATAAGAAGCCTGCATGATAATAATGTTTTTTATAAAGATCTCCATTCGGGAAATATCCTTGTTCGGGAAAAGAAAGAAGCTGACGTCGAACTTTTTTTTATTGATCTACACCAGGCGGCATTAACCGTAAAACTGTTTGAATGGATGAAGGTAAAGGATCTTGCGCAGCTTCTAAATTCTGTTTTGTTTTCAAAAACAGAAATGCTTTCTTTTATTAAGGAATACCTTGGAAACGTTGAGCTGGAAAGTAGGAACTTAGCAGATTTTTTCGATAAAGTAACAGCAAAAAGAAATCAGTTAAAAAAAACAACCATAAAAAGCAGAAGCAAAAGATGCCTTAAAAACAGCTCGGTTTTTTCATACCGTAAAAACCTGAGGGAAACATATTATGGAAGAAGAGATTTTGGAAAAAAAGAAGCGGACAGAGCCTTGTCTTTGCATGCTTTAAACAAAAAAAACAGTGGGACTGTGCTTCAAAATTCAAGGAAATCAATAATTACGGTAGTTGAAAGAGACGATAAAGAACTTCTGTGCGTAAAGGAAAATCGTTTCATCGGTGTTTTTTATCTTTTTAAAAATCTGTTCAGGAAGTCAAGGGCGATGAGAAGCTGGATAGCTGCAAATGGTATGCTTGTCAGGAAAATTGAAACGCCTTTGCCCTGTGCGGTTATTGAAAGCAAGTGGGGACCGTTTATCACGAATAGTTTTATTATTACAAAATATATCAAGGGTTCAAAGGAAATCAATGATTACATTAATATATTCATGAACCCCTCCGTGAAACATGAGAAAAACTCTTTTATTAAAGCGTGCGCCCTGTTTTTACGGAACGTTCATAACGCCGGGGTGTATCATACAGACTGGAAATCAAACAATCTTCTTGTCACAAAAAATTTAGATAACAGCTGGAACTTCCATCTTGTTGATCTTGATCTTGTGTTGTTTAAGAAGAAATTAAGCTTTCACCAAAAAGTAAATAATCTTTCCCAGTTGAATGCATCTATCTCCAGTGTTATGACAGTAAAAGAACGTCTGAAATTTTTTTATTTTTATGCCAGAGGAACTTCTCTGTATAATGAAAGAAAAAAATATTACAGAAAAGTTATTGCTATCGGGAGGGCCAAATTGACAGAACCTTATGGAATAACTTTTGCTTAAACATATGCATTTTATAAATTTTCGAAGTTTTGATGATGGGAAATGGGCTGGACTGGCAGAGAAGGCTTTTAACCTGGGGTATAACTCAGGCGCATAATATTTTTGTTTTTGGAGCAAGGGTGTAGTTAATTATGGATAAGCTATCAGTTGTAATTATTACACATAACGAAGAACAAAATATTAAACGCTGCCTGCAATCCGTGCAAACAATTGCTGATGAAGTTGTTGTGGTGGATTCCTCCTCAACAGACATGACCGAGGAAATTTGTAGTAACTTTAACATAAGATTTATCAGCCACGACTTTGAAGGACACATTCAGCAAAAAAACTGGGCTCGCAACCAGGCTGAATATGATTTTGTTCTATCGCTGGATGCTGATGAAGTTCTATCTTCTGAATTAATTGATGAAATTAAAAAAATTAAAAACGTTAGAAGCTACGATGGCTATTCATTTAATCGATTAACCAACTATTGCGGTAAATGGGTGAAACATACAGGCTGGTATCCTGACACAAAGTTACGTTTGTGGGACAGGACAAAAGGTGAATGGATGGGAACAAATCCGCACGATAGATTTGAGATGCAGAAGAACTGCAAGCTATCTCACATAAAAGGTGATATTTTACATTACTCTTACCATACCATGGGCCAGCATTTAAATCAGATTGTAAAATTTTCTGAAATATCAGCTTATGAAAACTATAAAAAAGGAAGAAAAGTAAATATGATGCTTTTACTTTTTCGTCCTATATTTATTTTTTTTAAAAAATATTTTATTAAACTCGGCATACTCGATGGATATTACGGTTTTGTTATCAGTGTGCTTACCGCTTACGGCGTTTTTCAGAAAGATATACTGTTACGCGAATGGACAAAGAAAAAAACCGTAAGCAGATATAACGACTAATGCGGATTATGAGTCTGGAAGAAATATATTTAAAAACAACAATCAATCGCCCCCATTCTGAACACAATATTTATCCCTATCTGTTCAGGGTGTGCTTAAGAATTGATCGAATCAATCTTGTGTGGCAGGCTGACACAATATAAAATATTTGATTAAAGCCTTTCTGGATTGGCTCAGGTTCTAAAACCAGTTTTGATCGGTTTTTTTTGAACCTTCGGCTTATCGGAGGTGTTATGAATTTAAACTGGTGAATTCGATAATGCTAAAATGGATTGTTCTTTCAAAACAAAATGCCCAACTGGGAAATCGTCTCACCATGCATGCCCACTTGCTGGCTTTTTGTCTTGAAAACAGGTGCGTTTTTATTAATCCGACTCTCGGAGAATATGCCGATTTTTTTGTCGGGACCAAGGGCCGGCTGCTGATTCAAAAAGATGCGTCCATGAGGTCTAAATCTTTGTCTAATTGGCAGACAAAAGCGGCCTATAAGGGTGTAAGAATCATGTATCAATTAGCTAAAATTCCAGGGTTGTTGCCATGGTTTCCCATTCAGTCCGGCAGAGCAACCCGCAATCCCCTTGGTAAAGGTTTACAGGAGTTTCTTGAAGGGTTAGCATCCAAAGGGGGACGGTTGGTGTTTGTTTCCACCTGGAAAATTCGCAGTTATGAGTTGTGTGCGAAACATGCTGAAAAGATTCGCCGATTATTTATTCCTGTTCCACAGTTAAAAAAAAGGGCTGATGAAAAATTAAAAAGATTAAGGGCCGGCGTTGATTTAATGCTGGGGGTGCATATCCGCCATGGTGATTACCGCAAGCATGCCGGCGGGGAACTTTTTTTTTCGCCGGCAGAATATCGTAGTTGGATGGAAGAATTTGCTGCCTGTTTTCCGGGAAAAAAGATAGGTTTTGTCATATGTTCAGATGCCAAACAGGAAGCAGAAGATTTTTCAGATTTAGAGATTGTATTCGGGCCAGGTAATGAAGATGCAGATACATTCGGGAATAAACGCCATGACCCGGTCAAGGGTATTATTGTCGAAGATAATTATATGTTGAGTCAGTGTGATTACATATTAGGTACTGTGAGTACTTTCTGCTCCTGGGCAGCCTTTTGGGGAAATAAACCTCTGCTTCAGGTAAGATCCAAAAAAGAACATGCGGTCCCTGAAAGGTTTGCAGTACCATTAGGCCCTGATTAAAGAAAAAGTTGATCAGTTTACAATTTTCTTAAGCTACTCTGGGTGACTTAAGGTTTTAAAGCCTGCTTTGAGCAATCTATATTTTAAAAAGCTTTTTGTTTTTACTGAGGTTATATAATTTAGAATGAAAAATATCGATATCATATTATCAACTTATAACTGGCCTGAAGCATTAGAAAGAACACTTTACGGCTTTACCCTGCAATCATTAAAAGATTTTAGGATAATTATTGCTGACGATGGCAGCAATGAGGCAACCAGGGCGCTGATTAAAAACTTTTCGCAACAATTTAATCTGGAAATAATACATTGCTGGCAGGAAGATAAAGGTTTCCGAAAAGCACGAATTTTAAATAAAGCAGTGAAACTATCCAATGCAAAGCAACTGATTTTTACGGACCAAGATACGATTCCGCATTATGATTTCGTGAATGAACACAATAAAAGATTTGTAAAAGGCTGTGTGCTTGTGGGCGGATATGTCAGGTTGACCCGCGAGTACACTGAAAAATTAACTTTTGAAAAAATTGCCCATAATGATTTTTCAACGCAGGTTACCAAAAAAAGACAAAGAACATTGCTCTGGAAACATATCAAAAGTATTTTTTATATAAATAATCCCTTGCACAATCATAGACCCAGTATTATGGGATTGAATTTTTCTATAGACAGACATGCTTTTTTAAAGATAAACGGATACGATATCAAATACGAGGGATGGGGGCAGGAAGACTCTGATTTGGCCAATAGATTATGGAAAGCCAGAATTCCATTTAGATCATTTTGGAATAAATGTCTTGTTTTTCACCAGTGGCACTCACAAAATCCGACAAAAGATTCGGAGAGCAACAGAAGCTACTATAAAAGAAAAAAAATTGCTTGTATTTGCGAAAATGGTTTTTTACAGACAGAGACTCCCGTTATATGGAATCCCTAATCAACGGAATTAGAAGAATAGAGAGGGTTAAAGATGAGATTTGAAAATATATCTGATTATTGCAAATTAAAAAAAATGTGTGAAAATCCATATGAGGTGTTGAGGTTTAGAAAGGTTAAAGATAATAGTAGACAGTTAACGGTTAAGTTTAAAGATGGATATAAAATATTTATTCAAGGCGGAACAGATCAATATCATACCTTTCACAGGATTTATTTAAGAGATGAATATCGGGTTAATCAATGCGGTCCGGAAAGAATGAAATGCGTTATAGATTTAGGAGGGAATGTAGGCTTTTTTTCTACACGAATTTCAACAGTGTCTGAAAAAGTAATATGCTGTGAGCCGATTAAGTCAAATTTGGATTTAATAAAATTGAATCGGAATGGGAGAAAGAATATAGAAGTAGTTGAAAAAGCCGTTGCAGGGGAAAAATGTTTCATTAACATGTTTAAACCCAATACAGAAAATTGGAGTGCCAGATATTCAATGGTTTTTAATGTTAATTCAAAGGACGAGAATGAAGTTGAATCCGTAGAATGTACCACCCTGGATGAGTTGTTCGAAGAGCATCAAATTAAAACCTGCGATCTGATAAAAATGGATATTGAAGGCGCTGAATATGAAACATTATACAATGCCAGTGATCATGTCCTTGATAAGATAGATAGAATTGTGGGTGAATATCACCATTTGGATAAAGATAATAGCTCCCATAATATT
>PVMK01114621.1_pt1 | contig 10581 bp, 13 predicted proteins | sample 1853481 | NCBI WGS metagenome assembly PVMK01 (sample SAMN08533507, study PRJNA380276) | Marine sediment metagenome, whole genome shotgun sequencing project. | reverse complement strand
CTGAATTAAACTCTTATTCAACGATTGTAATTCTTTTGTCTTTGACTTGATGCTTTCTCCTTGTTTTTTGCGGTGTCTTGTATATTGCTTCATATACTGCATACGCTTGTAGGCCTGAAGAAAATTTTCCGAAGAGAATAAGAACATGATCCTGCTTTGTGTGCTCTTGCTCTTATATGATTTATTGATCATGGAGGCGTAATCCTCCTTCAAACCTGTCAACTCTGTTCGTAACTGATCGATGGTTGTAAGATTATTGTTGATCTCTCTGGTGAGCAGATTCGCCTGTTGATTGGTAACCCGGATCAAATTTTGCCGCGTGCTTATTCTATGGTCCAGATCTTCAACCTCTGCCAGGACAGACTGCTTCTCCCCACGGGTTTTGAACAACAAGCTATTGATCTGTTTGATCTCTTCTAATAAAGATTGCCGCCTTTCTTCTAATTCCTTCTGTTTATTGGATTGGGCAGTAGTTGGAAGTACTACAAAAAAGCAAATAAGTAGAACAATGTATGGCGCAACCTTTCTCATTTAGACAACTGAATTTCTTCGTAGCCTTTCGGAATTTCAAATGGGAAACTCACAGAAACATTCAAATTTATCTTTCTATAATTCACAGCAATATTTGTCCGGTTATCTCCTTCCATCGAATTTATTTTTATTACTGAAGGATAGAAGCTTCCTTCCAACTCCTGATAGTCGCCATAAGCGATCGATAGCTGCCGATCATCGATGGGTTGAAAAACCGTCCCCGAATTCACTTTAAAATTATTGGGGTTCAATAATAGTGAGTGTATAAAATTAGTAGGTTGTTGCAGGGGTTCTAGTTTGTATCTATTTTCTGAAACGGAAGCCGTATATGTTGCATTGTCAAGACCAAAAATAGACTGCCCCAAAAGAATCGCCTGCGTCTTTTCGAAGTTCAGGTCGGTACCTAACCAATTACTTATCAATGTGAAATCACCATCAAAATAAGTGTTTGATATGGTTTCATAATAGCTAACTCGATCTTGAGTTATCAGAGCTTTAGCCATTGTAATGCCCAGGATCGAGGCCTTCATCCAAATTTTTTCATCTTTCTGTATTCGCAGGCTCACGGTAATATTTTGTCGTTGCTTATCATCTTCGTATGCCACTTTGATCCGTGAAGCCATGGTCGAAAATTTAGGCGTAGCTGCCCTATGAGCATTAATGATGCTTTTAAGGGCCAGTCCGGGATTCGCATTATTTGAGCCAAACACAGTCCTGGATCCCGTACATGAGACCAATAATATCCCAAAAACCAGTATCAATAGCTGCTTTCCTCTCATAACTAATTCTGAAGTTTCATTTCTGAAGCCTTCTTAATAAATTCATTTGCTTTTTTATGATCACCTTTCATGGTATATGCCTTACTGAGCTGCTCGTAAAAATTTTTCTCCATTATAGGATCGTCTAATACAAAATCCATGCCCATTTCAAGGCTTGCAATCGCCTTATCAGCTCTATTTAACTCATTGTTCGCGACTCCGTTCAGTAAATAAAATAACGCTTGAGCAGGGAATGTTGTCAACGCATTTTCACTCAATGAAGCAGCTTCTTCAAACTTACTAACGTCAATTTGCAGTAAAAGTGTATTTTTTAACAAGCTGAAATTATCTTCATCCAGCCTTGTGCCTCTTTCATAGAACCGTAGTGCCGTATCTCTATCCTCCTTAGCGAGATAGTAATCTCCTAATTGCTCATAGACTTGTCCGCTACCTTCATTTGTAAGCTTGGAAATTATTTCGTTCAGATCTGCTTCATGATCGGGGTTTACAGTCAAAAATTCCAGAAAATCCTTCAGCACTTTATACTTATTATCAGTATCGATTTCCGAAGAACCAAAAACAATATTCATGGACTTCATAGCTTCTATGGTGTTGCCTTCTTCTAAATAGAATTTGTACAAGGCCAGGTGCGCTAATTCGGATTTTGGCTGATTTCTAAGCAACTCCTTCGCTGTCTCAAATGCTTTTTCAGTGTCGCCTTGTTCGCTATATAGATAAATTAGATTGAGGTAGTCTTGCTCCTTTTTTGGGTTTTTGTCAATTTTGGTTTCCAGATTTTCGATGGCCCCATCGCTATTCCCGGTAACATGATAGATCCGTCTTCTAAGCGCATTGCGATAGGTACTTTCCCCCCCAGTTTTCGTCAAGCTCATCCAATAATTCGAGCGCTTTATCATATTGCCTGGTCCGGCTGAAGAGATTCGCCAGATCCTCTTTATAGTCTTCATCAATTTTAATGAGCTTTTGAACAAGGGGAATAGCAGCCGTATAATCATGTTTAAGATAATATAAATCGTAGAGTGCCTCCAATACATCCAGACGCTCCCCTTGAGACTGAAGTACTTTTTTGAAATTCTCTTCCGCTTCATCGTAGCGTTTCAGATGCTTTAGATTTTTTCCCGCTTCAAAAAATACGGCCGCTTCGTGCTCAGGATTTTTATTAGCCGCTTTTTCGGCTTTTTCAAGGGCGATCAAAGCAAGTTCATAATTTTCGATCCCCTTTTGTTTCAAGGCCTCAAAAAAGTTCTCCTGGAATGCGTCACTCACATTCCCTAAGTCATCTGTAGATGTTGTCGCAATTTCTTGAGTGAAGATGGGCTCTGAATGATAAAATATCCCGAAGAGAAAAAGAATAATATGTAAGTTAAGCCTGTGCATAAAAGTTGTCTGGTCGAGGGGACCTATCGCCATTATTTTAATTCTGAATAATCCCCAATGCTCACATCGGTAAATTTACCGTCGAACGTAGCGTAATTGCCTATCATTGCCTGGTCTAAAGTAGCATTTTTAATCACTGAATGGGTTTGTATTATACTATTTTTAACGGTACTATCCTCAATTATTGTGCCTTTTCCAATCGAGACATAGGGCCCCACCTTGCTGTTTTTCAGCTGAACCCCCTCAGCGATGAAACAGGGTTCTATAATTTCTGAGTTTTCCAGGGTCATTGATTCTGAAATAAGCCTGTTTCCGCTTTCGGCTAAAATTCCCAACATTTTGGCATTGGTCTCTATCGTTACCTCTTTGTTACCACAATCCATCCATTCATCAACAGTACCGGTAGTAAATATTTTACCGGCCTCCATCATTCGCTTTATACCATCATTGATCTGGTATTCACCCCCATTGATGATCTTATTGTCCAATACGAATTGAAGTTCCTTTTTAAGGTCTCCTATTTCCTTAAAATAATAGATCCCGATCACAGCCTGATCGCTTACAAATGTTTCGGGTTTTTCGACCAATTCTGTTATTTCACCTCGTTCATTCAAATTTACAACTCCATAGGCGGAAGGATTGTCCACTCGCTTGGTCCAGATCACACTATCCGCTTCTTGATCGAGATCGAAATTAGCCCTGATCAATGTATCCGCATAGGCAACAACCGCCGGGCCGCTCAATGAGGGTTCGGCGCACATGATCGCGTGACCGGTGCCTTTTGGATCCAATTGTCTATATATGCTGGGTTTAGCGCCCAGACTTTTTGCTAATTGTTGTAAACTTTCCACCACTTCATCACCAAAAAAGGCCGGATGGCCTAAAATAAAGGCGATCTCTTCAATATCCTGATCTAAAACCCGGGCAATATCTGAAACCAATCTGTGGACAATAGGCATTCCTGCAACCGGGATTAAAGGTTTTGGGACGGTTAAGGTATGCGGGCGTAATCGCGAACCTCTGCCGGCCATTGGGACTATTATTTTCATACATACGCCCGCGATGGCGGGTATTTTTTTAATGTTAATAATTTCATATGGTTTTACTTAACCATTAATCAGTGTTATATCATTTTATAAGATTCCTGCCTTCGCAGAAATCTATTTGACTCCCGTACTCCCAAATCCCCCTGCACCACGCTCGGTTTCAGTTAATTTTACCGTTTCCTCCCAGATAGCGCGCTCGTGCTTCGTTATGATCAATTGGGCCACGCGATCGCCATTTTTAACAGTAAAATCTTCGTCAGAAAGATTCACTAATATCACTCCTATTTCCCCCCGGTAATCAGCATCGATGGTTCCGGGTGCATTCAAAACCGTGACCCCTTTTTTTGCGGCCAATCCACTACGAGGCCGGACCTGAGCTTCATAGCCAATGGGCAGCTCTATAAAAAGACCGGTTTTAACGATCGAGCGCTCTAAGGACTTCAAGGTAATAGGCTCCTCAATATTTGCTCTTAAGTCCATTCCTGCAGATGCTTCGGTTTCATAATGAGGCAATACATGGTTGGATCTATTAACTATTTTTATGATCATGGTTGTTATTCAGAAAATATTAATCAATTCCCTTTGAGTTCACGCCGGGATAGGCGATCATAGGCTTTTGCTCCATTTTAGAGATCTTTAAAAACTTTACCTCTTCATTATGCAGGTAGCTTAAGACCGCTTCATCCTCTTCAAGCTGAAACGGAAATGATTCCGGTGGAATATTTTGCGCTTCTTTTACCGGATCAATATCCATAATAATATCGGGCCTTGGTTGATTCTTAAGATATCCAACGTATCGATCTCTGTTTTGAGATGAGTTTTGGGCCTTCAGTTTTTTGTTTCTGAAATATATGTCCATGATCACAACCTCATCAACGTAACTCTCAACAGTGATATAAACATTGGTGCCGGATCCGCCTTCTCGAACACCGGCTACCCAGTCCTGATAATAGACTACTCCTAAAGTAAAAGGAGGTTCCTGATCGAATGAAAATCCGGTTTCCTTTCCACCGGCACAACTTGAAAGACTGAACAATACAACGGAAAGCGAAAAAATACTTGATACAATTTTTATTGGTTTCATTCAGCTATAAGATCAAAAGTCCTGCCATAAAGGTACGAAAAAAGCCTCTCCATCATAGACAGAAAGACTTTGTATACTATTATCATAAAAAGGAATTATCCTGCCAATGCGTCCGCTCCACCAACTATCTCCAAGATCTCATTTGTAATGGAAGCTTGTCGGGCCTTATTGTATTGTAACTTCAATTGATCCCGCAATTCTATCGCATTATCTGTCGCCTTATGCATGGCTGTCATACGCGCGCCATGTTCACTGGCAAAACTATCACGAAGGGCTTTGAATAATTGAGTTTTCAAACTCTTGGGGATCAACTCGGCTACGATCTTCTCTTTCGACGGCTCAAAGATATACTGAGCTTTGGTGGAAGTATTGTCCTCATCACCATCTTCTTTCGAAGCCACTATAGGCAGAAATTGCTCATTCATCACAATTTGAGTCGCCGCATTCTTAAACTTGTTATATACCAATACAATTTTATCACAGGTGCCTTCCGCAAAAAGAGCCATTAACTTTTCGGCAATGTCTGCGGCATTCTCATATGTCAATTCATCGAAAATAGCATTGTCGTTTTCTGCAATTGTTTCCGTCTTCCTTAAAATATCATTTCCTTTTTTACCGAGTGTCACGAAACTAACTTCTTTTCCGACATAGGTTTCTTTAACACATCGTCTGGCTTCCTTGACGATGCTACTGTTAAAGGCACCTGCCAAACCACGATTGGAGGTAATGGCAACCACCAATATTTTATTTACTTCGCGTTGGTCAGTAAATTTACTTCCGCTATCACCCTCGAGTGTTGCGCTCAAATTTTGTAACAAGGCGGTAAGTGTATTGGCATAAGGACGCATGGAAGTAATTGCGTCCTGCGCTTTTTTCAACTTGGCAGCAGACACCATTTTCATGGCACTGGTGATCTGCATCGTAGAGCTTACCGAGGAAATTCTATTTCTTATTTCTTTTAAGTTTGCCATTTTTTCAAGTTATGACTTCTCTCTAGCTATATCTGGATGAAAGATCTTTTGCAACAGATGTCAACACATCAATTGTTTCGTCGGTTAATTTTCCTGCCTTCAATGTGTCCAAAGTATCTCTGTGTTTTGCGTTCAATAATTCGATATAATCTCTTTCGAACTCTTTAATTTTCTCTACGGGCACGTCTCTTAACAAATTCTTAGAGCCCGCATAGATAACCGCTATCTGATCTTCAACCGTAAACGGGTCGTTTTGAGCTTGTTTTAAGATCTCCACATTGCGTTTCCCTTTTTCAATAATGTTCAAGGTTGCGGCGTCAAGATCACTTCCGAATTTCGCAAAGGCCTCCAACTCGCGGTATTGTGCCTGATCTAATTTCAGCGTACCTGCTACTTTTTTCATTGACTTTATCTGTGCATTTCCCCCTACACGAGATACTGAAATACCCACATTGATCGCCGGACGAACCCCTGCATTAAATAGATCGGATTCCAGGAAAATCTGCCCATCTGTAATCGAAATTACGTTGGTTGGGATATAAGCGGAAACGTCACCTGCTTGTGTTTCGATAATTGGCAAGGCAGTTAAAGACCCTCCTCCTTTTACCATGCTCTTGATCGATTCCGGTACATCGTTCATGTTAGCCGCGATCGCATCATCTCCAATTACCTTGGCCGAACGTTCCAATAATCTCGAGTGTAAGTAAAATACATCCCCCGGATATGCTTCACGTCCCGGTGGACGTCTTAATAAAAGTGATACCTCACGGTATGCCACTGCTTGTTTTGACAGATCGTCAAAGATGATCAACGCCGGGCGTCCTGTATCACGAAAGAATTCGCCTATAGCAGCGCCTGCAAAGGGAGCATATACCTGCAGAGGAGCAGGATCACTAGCGTTAGCCGCAACAATGGTTGTATAAGCTAATGCCCCTTTATCTTCAAGTATCTTGGCTATGTTTGCAACGTTAGAGGCTTTCTGTCCAATAGCAACATAAATACAATACACAGGTTCCCCAGCATCATAAAATTCTTTTTGGTTCAAAATGGTGTCGATACAAACCGTAGTTTTACCTGTTTGACGGTCACCAATTACCAATTCACGTTGTCCTCTACCCACAGGGATCATCGCATCAATAGATTTTATACCCGTTTGTAAGGGCTCACTTACCGGCTCTCTGAAGATCACACCCGGAGCTTTACGTTCCAATGGCATTTCGTAGGTTTTTCCTTCGATAGCTCCTTTACCATCGATGGGTAGTCCTAGTGTATTTACCACACGTCCAACAATTCCTTCCCCTACATTGATAGATGCAATTCGTTGTGTACGTTTTACAACAGATCCTTCCTTGATTTCTTCTGAAGGCCCTAACAATACAACTCCTACATTGTCTTCTTCAAGGTTCAACACTATACCTTCCAGGCCGTTTTCGAACTCTACCAATTCTCCGTATTGAACGTTTGATAAGCCATATACACGGGCAATACCATCTCCTACGGTAAGTACAGTTCCTACTTCATCCAATGAAGCACTCGCTTCAAAACCTGAAAGTTGTTGTTTTAAGATTGCTGAAACTTCAGCTGGTTTAACTTCTGCCATTTTAATTAGGTATAATCATAGTCCTTCGCTTTAGCCTTGGACTACTTGTTATAAACTTTTACTAAATTCTCTTTTAATATTTTCTAGCTTGTTCGCGATACTCGTATCGTATTGAAGGTCTCCAACCCTTAGGATAAACCCGCCAATTATAGATGCATCAACATCGCTTTTCAAAGTCACATTGCTACTCCCTGTGATCTCCTTCACCTTTTCAAGCACTTGATTCTCCAATTCTGAAGTAAGCGCAACAGCCGTAGTTACATTTGCCTCCTTTATTCCTTTTGCTTCGTTATATAAACTGATATAACTTTCAGCAATTCCGGCCAGGATATCAGTTCGCTTATTGTCCACCACTACATTTATCAAATTATGGGTGTATTTTGATTCATCGTCAAATATTGATAACAACGCCTGCCTTTTATCTTCTGCTTTTATAACAGGACTTTTAAGCATTGCACGCAATTCCTTGCTTCCTCGAATAGTAGCTTGTACAGATCGCATATCGTCAAACACAAGGTCACCGGCATTGGCTTCATCAGCTTGTTGTAAGGTTGCTTTCGCATATCGTATGGCTGCTCTGCCTCCGCTCATGGTCTCTTAATTTAAAGTCGCGTCTCCTAATAGATCTGACACAAGTTTTAGTTGCTTGTCCTTATTCGATAATTCTTCATTTACAACTTTTTCTGCAATTTCAATAGATAGAGAGGCTACCTGGGTTTTTATATCTGCGATAGCTGCTTTCTTTTCACTTTGGATAGCTGCTTGCGCATTTACGATCATCTTGGCTCCTTCAACTTTAGCTTCTTCCTTGGCATCTGCTATCATCTTGGTTTTCAACTCACGAGCTTCTTTCATCATTGCATCCCGCTCAACTCTGGCTTCTTTCAACAACTTTTCATTGTCGGCAGTGAGGTTTTGTATTTCTCTTTTAGCGGCATCGGCAGATGCCAATGCCTCCCTGATAGAATTTTCTCTATCGTTCACTGTTTTTACAATAGGTTTCCATGCGAACTTCTTAAGGACAAAAAACAAGATCGCGAACGAAATAAATGTCCAAAACAATAGTCCTATATCCGGAGTAAGTAAATCCATTTCTATATAATTTTATAATCCTTAGTATTAAAACTAAAAAGCCGGTGCAACCAACCGTTACACCGTACTTTTTTACTTTGCAATTAGCGATACAACCACTGCAAAAAGGGCTACCGCCTCAACGAAAGCAATAAGTATGATCGCAGATGCCTGTAATTGTCCTCTCATTTCTGGTTGACGTGCAATTGCTTCTACTGCCGCACCACCAATTCTACCAATACCGATACCGGCACCGACAGCTGCTAGTCCTGCTCCAATTGCTGCAAATGGATAATAACTTACCACTTCTTGTACTAATGCTAAACTCATAGTTTAAAATATTAAAAATTAATTAATGTTCTGCTTCTTCCATGGCGCTCCCAATATATAGAGCCGATAACATGGTAAATATATATGCCTGTATGGCAACGACTAATATTTCTATGATACTTATGAATAATGAAAACGCCACCGAAACGGGTGCTATCCAATAAGTTTGAAATATAAATATCAAAGAAATAAGACTCAATACAATTATATGCCCTGCCGTTATATTCGCAAACAAACGAATCATTAACGAGATAGGCTTGATAAATATTCCTGCAAACTCAAGAAAGGCCATAAATATCTTCATTGGGACCGGTAAACCAGGCATCCAAAAAATATGCCCCCAATAATTCCTATTTCCAACAACAGTTGTCGTAATAAACGTAATTGCTGCAAGGGTAAATGTAAATGCGATATTACCACTCAAATTGGCGCTAAACGGGAAAAAAGGAATCAGTCCCATAACGTTATTAATCCATATAAAGAAAAACAGGGTCAATAGGAATGGCAAGAATTTTCTATAGTGTTTTTCGCCTATATTAGGAATTGCAACATCGTCTCTTATGAATACAACCAAAGGCTCCGTAAACTTTGCAATCCCTTTTGGCACTCCATCTTTACTATATTTTCGGGCTGAAAGGCCAAAGATCAATAAGAGTAATGCCATAGAAAGGAACATCGTGAACACGAGTTTCGTAATAGAGAAATCCATAGGATGGGCATTCTCGGGATGATCTTCTGCGCCCATGGTGATATAGGAGCCATTCGCATTGGCCACTTCTGTAGCATAGTAGATCCCTTCGTGGTATTTTACAAAACGCTGCCCTTTCTTCTCTACGATTACTTTACCAGAATCGTCGTGATGAAACTCACTCGACATAAATACGGCCAAGCCATTTTCAGTCCAGAGAATTACAGGTAATGGAATAGAAATAGAATGACCATTCCAATCGGTGATATGAAACTCATGCGCATCTTTAATGTGATGCATGATCATTTCCGTTACATTGAATTGTTCTTCTTCAGTTTCTTCAGTATCGCTGGAAGAAATAGTTAAGGCCGCAAAAGAGGAAGTAGATAGTAAGATTGCGAACACCCCTAAAAAGAGGTGCTTAATAAAGTTGAATTTTGGCGTTTTCAAGGCAGTTCTTTTGCGTTCCATAAATTTGGTGCAAATGTACTAACATTAAATGAACTAACAAACCAAATACTGCTTTGTTTATTGGTTTTTAAGAAATTTATTCAATGCGATTATTTCATAGGTGAGAAACACAAAATAGGGAATAAAAAAATTGATCGCCTCAGTTATTGGAACCGTCGATTTTCCGCTAATTAGGGGTAATAAGAAAACCACCGCCAATGCCATCTTTCCGATGGTGAGCATTAAAAACAAATTGTACCCTTTTTCACTTCCCCTGGAAACTTTATAGTTAATAATTACATACACGATACATACCGTAACCGCGTTAAATACATAAATGCTCCAGAGGGGTAAATACAGGTTGACTTCAGAAAAGAAATTAAAGAAAATATAATAGTGTATCCCCCATAAAAGGACTGCAAATCCAATCAGCTTTATCACAAAATTTCGGAGTTCCTTATTTATCATTCTTTTTTGAAAAATTGGAGGCTTGCCTTATCACTAAGTACATGGCGATGGCAATTGAAACCAGGCTACAAATTATGGTAAATACCGAATGCTCATTAGGATAGGTTTCATCCAGCTTCACCCCTCCATAGGATCCCAATCCAATAATCACCAACATTTGAAAAGCGAGCCCTGAAAAGCGAGCAA
>PVMK01121846.1_pt1 | contig 10582 bp, 10 predicted proteins | sample 1853481 | NCBI WGS metagenome assembly PVMK01 (sample SAMN08533507, study PRJNA380276) | Marine sediment metagenome, whole genome shotgun sequencing project. | reverse complement strand
TAGAGCCTGGGTGCGCCGGACGGGACTCATAGCCCGAACCGCAAAACGCAATGCGCGATCCTCAACTTCGTTTAACGAGCGATGCTCAATCGCATGTTGAGTGGCGGCATTTACTTAACCGCCACGAATACTGTTTTCCTTTTCTTAAGGAACCTCTGATCAATTCATGAATGAACGAGTTGTGCCCACAATGACCAATTTCTGTGTTGCGAAACTTGGCAATAGCCCTGCTATTATCTGCGGCGCACCCGCATTTGCAAAAACTCCATTTGATCGGCCAGAATGGTTTTACCATTCAAAATCAGATGTTCCGCGTAGCAGGGGGTGTAAGGCACCGCGATCAATTCGATACCCCATTCGGCCGGGGTGCGATTGTTTTTACGGTGATTACAGCTTCTGCAGGCACTCGCAACATTTGACCAGACGTTTTTGCCGCCGCGACTGATCGGCATAATATGATCGCGGGTCAATTTACCCGGCGAAAATGAATTACCGCAATACAGGCACAGGTAGCCATCGCGCGCAAACAGCGCACGATTGATCAATGGCGCCTCGTAGTCTCGCGACCAACGGTGTTGTCGAACACTCGCATTGGTCAGCAAGATGCTTGAAATCTCGATACTCGAACGCAAGCCACTGATCGCGTTGGTACCGCCATAAATGACCCGCGAGTGCTCGCCTAGCGGTGCCAGCACCCGATTGGTTGCAATCAGGTGTACCGCCATTTCAGTGTCTAACCAGGCGTTCGGATTACCTGCCCGATCGCATGCCAGAACTAGATTGTTACTTTCCATCACTTTCATGTTATTTCTCGAGGGCAAATGCCCTCCCCTCTAATATGCCTTTAGCAATTTGGAATACTGAATATATAGAAAAGAACCGGGCGGGTATATCCCCGCCCGGACCTCAGGTCGTGGTTATCCTTTAACGCACAGGACCTGTTTTAGCGTGTGCACGGCTTCCACCAGGTCGATCTGGTTATCCATTACCTGATCGATGTCCTTGTAGGCACCGGGAATTTCGTCGATGACGCCTTTATCTTTACGGCATTCAACACCCTCGGTCTGGTCGACCAGGTCTTCCCGGCTAAACTGACGCCGTGCAGCACTACGCGACATACGCCGGCCTGCACCGTGCGCGCAAGAGTTAAACGATTTCTCGTTGCCCCTGCCGCGAACGATGTAAGAACGTGCGCCCATCGAGCCTGGAATAATTCCGAGCTCTCCGGCACCGGCACGAATTGCTCCCTTACGGGTAACATAGATTTCGGTACCATGGTGCCATTCTTTTGCTGCGTAGTTGTGGTGGCAGTTGATTGCTGCTTCATCGAGATTGAATGGCGGCAGGTTTCTACCCAGCGCCCCGATTACGATGTCCAGCATCTCCTGCCGGTTGCGGGCCGCGTATTCCTGGGCCCAGTTCAATGCATACCAGTAATCGGCGAACAGACCGCTTCCCTCGGTCAGGTAAGCCAGATCCTTATCCGGCAGGTGGACATCGGCTTTCGCGATCACCTCCTTAGCCTTTCCAATAAAATATTGACCAATTTTATTGCCAATGCCACGGCTACCGGAATGTAGCATGATCCAGACACGGTCTTCTTCGTCCAGACAGACCTCGATAAAGTGGTTACCACCACCGAGGGTCCCGATCTGGCGCGCCCATGAATCCTTTTTAGGCGACTTCGAAGCAATACCAGGATGACGATCGAGGATTTTCTTGAGCCCCGGTTCGACTTTACTGGCAGCTTTGAACCGCGCTCTGCGATTACTGTGCATGTTAAATCCAACCGGGACGTCTCGTTCGATCGCATTTCGGACCTGCCGCAATGAATCCGGCAGTTGCGCTGCAGTCAACGATGTTCGCACCGCGCACATGCCGCAGCCGATGTCGACCCCGACCGCGGCAGGGATAATCGCTGCGCGGGTTGGAATAACCGAGCCTACGGTTGCACCCTTACCCAGGTGCACATCGGGCATTACCGCGATGTGACCATGGATAATGGGGAGATTCGCCACGTTTGACAGTTGATCAAGCGCAGCTGATTCTACCTCGTCGGTCCAGACGAGTACGGGTGATTTTCCTTTCGTTAGTTTCATCTTGATCATGATCAACCTCCCTGGGTTATATTTTAATAAAAAAACCGGTAATAAATAAGAATTACCGAACAAATTTTGGAGCTGGGTGCGAACCTAATCGCCCTTGGGCGATTAGGGTGAACTCGCGGTGGAGCAAAACTCTCCTGGTTACAAATCAGGTGCAATCGGCCGGACTATGCGAACCCAGCAAAATGGTACCGGGGGCGCACCTAATCGCCCTTGGGCGATTAGGGTGAACCCGCAAGACCCGGGGTCTAAGCCAGGTATGTTTGCCAGATTTCACCACCCCGGCATGATTGGTGGGTCCGCCGGGCTACGATCCCGCGACCGACTGGTTATGAGCCAGTTGCTCTACCGCTTGAGCTACGGACCCTGATTGGTGGCTCTAGCTGGATTCGAACCAACGGCGTCGCTTCCTTATGAAGAGAGTGCTTTACCACTTAGCTACAGAGCCAGTAGCTGGAAGGCCCGGGAGGCTCCGCCCCTCCATTACGAGATTCAAAGTCTCGTGTGTTGCTGATTACACTACAGGCCCAATAATGGCGCCCCGGGAAGGAATCGAACCCTCACGATTCGGAGTAGAAATCCGATGTCATATCCAGTTTGACTACCAGGGCAATTGGTGCCCCCGGGAAGATTACGCGGTGCATCCATGCACCGCGCGCTGGCGGGCCATCGCTGAAGCGATGTTGCGCATTGCTCCCGGCAATGCTGAGCGAACCGACATGCAACACGTTAACAGCGTGTCCACCTACCGCTGGTGCACTTTCCAATTGGTCTGGGTGAGTGGATTTGAACCACTGACATCGCGCGTCCAAGGCGCGCACTCTGGCCAGGCTGAGCTACACCCAGTAAATTAATAAACTGCTCTTCGGGATGCGGGGTATTGCATAGTACCCCGCGCCCCTGGAACTGCACTCCGCCCTTGCCTGGAAGACTTGAACTAAAGTACTCCCCCTTATCCCTAGCTTGTGTGCATTGCTACCTCCAGCCGAACTGAAGGCGAGGGGACGAGGTTTGTCTGGATCGACCCGTTACTGGGCGGGGTACTTGGGTTTCCCCCTTTCATCGATAATCCACGATTTATCCGTGCCAGACCACTAAACTGCTGACGCTACCGGCTACACTTTCGGGTTTCGGCCGGGCCGCGCAGGCTTACCCGTCCCGCTGGCCCGATGCGTCACAAATCCAGGTCCCCCGGGCTAACGAAACCGGTATTTCTGCCATCGCAAGCGATTGCAAATCAGTATTCCAAATTGTTAAAAAGCTACGAGCCACCGAAACTGGTCAGCAAGGGGGTTGGTGCCAAAACGAAAAAACCCCGGTGGTGCGATGGCACCAGCCGGGGTTCCTGGGAGATCCACGGGAGGTGCCTGGTAGTCAGGTAACCTCCCGGATTAATGCGGGGATTACCTCATACCGGTCCCTTTAATATCGCTGGCGAGGGGATAATTTTTTCTAACCGATAACGAATCCACGGATATCGATGCCCGGCCAGAAAAACCCTGCGCACAGCGCCACGTCAGGCTCCTATGGCCTGCGCGTTCTGCTGGTCTATGAGATAACTGAAATAAAATCATTCTGGTCTCGTATTGGTTAGACGCATTTGCGCCTGGATTAAGTAACGGCGCATAATAGTCCCATATTTGGATTTTGCAAGGACTATATCCAAATAACTTGGATTTTGTTAAACTCGTCTCTATGAATATTAAGAAACCCGATCCAGGTAAAAGTTCAATCGGAAGCAAAACGCTGCGCAATCCTTTGTATCAAAAAATAGGAAAACGTATTCGACAGGCGCGCCTGATGGCCAGGGAAACCAACAGCCGAGATCTGAGTATAAGACTGGGCTGGAGTGGCGGGCGTATCCACAATTATGAAAGTGGTCTGTCGACCCCGGGTGTTGATGAAACCCTACAGTTTTGTCAAGCAGTTGGCGTTGATCCAAGCTGGATTACCTATGGGGTCGGTGCACCGCGTCCGGCGGAACTGCATTCAGTGCGTTATCGTAAATTTATCGATACGCTGGATGAAGCCGAGAAGCAAGGTAGCCTGGAGGAGTACCTCGCTGCGATAAAATTGCCGATAGAGCGTATGCGAAAGTTTCGCAATAACCCGTATTCGAAGATTCCGGATGCGATGGCCAGGCGTTGTGAAAAATACCAGGGGCAACGCAGGGGCTGGATTGATGAGGCGATGATCAACTCGCAAATCCATCCAGACTCATCCGTAGACATTCAGGAATTGCTTTTGTTATACACGAAATTATCGGCTCAGGATAAAAAGAAGTTTTACGCAATAGGCGAATTGTTACTGAGCTAGGGAACCTCTGATTAATTCATGAATGAACTTACCTACGAATTTTCAAGCTCCTCGCTCAACAGCATCCACTCGTCCTCTAATCGTAACAGCGTTTGCTTGAGTGTCGTTTGCTCAGCCAGGGTCTCGGTCAACAGGGTTTTTTGCCCGGGTTGGTAAATATCGGGCTGGGCGAGTATTGTTTCCATCTCGCTTTTTCGCCGTGTCAGTTTCTCGATTTCTGTTTCCATCTGCTTCAGGCGATTCAGTTTGGGTTGCTGCAGGCGACGCGCTGCGGCTTCCTGTCTTTTTTGTTTCTTGCTATTACTGGCTCGGGGCTGGTAGGTCGTCCCGCGGTCGGAAGGGCGCTGCTTACGGGTAGCCAGCCAGCGTGGATAGCCATCTATATCCGCGTCGAATTGTTGTACCCTGCCGTCGTCCACCAGCCATAAATCGTCGCAGACGCTGCGCAGTAAATGCCGATCATGCGAAACCAGGATGACGCTACCGGTAAAATCCTGTAGCGCCTGATTGAGTGCCAGGCGCATTTCTAAATCGAGATGATTGGTTGGCTCGTCGAGCAAAATCAGGTTCGGTTTTTGCCAGATCAGCAGCGCAAGTACCAGTCGCGCTTTCTCACCGCCAGAGAATGAACCGACCTTTTGCAACACTTTTTCATTTCTGAAATTAAACCCCCCGAGATAGGTTCGAATTTCACGCTCACTGAGTTTGGAGTCGAGGCGTTGCAAAATTAACAGCGCACTCGCCTCGCTGTCTAGCTGTTCGAGTTGATGCTGGGCAAAGTAACCCACCTTTAAGTCTTTGGACCTATCCATCTGCCCGCTGTGGGCCGTTAACTCGCCGGCGAGCAGCTTGATAAAAGTAGATTTACCGGCGCCATTGAGACCGAGTAATCCGATACGTTCTCCAGGGATCAGGGAGAAATTAATATGGCTTAATATAGTCCTGTCGCCATAACCGACCTCAGCCTGGTCCAGACGTAATAATGAAGTTGGCATTGCCCGCGGAACCCTGAACTGGAACTTAAAAGGTGAATCGACATGTGCTGGTCCAATCAGCTGCATTTTTTCCAGCGCCTTGATTCGGCTCTGTGCCTGCCTCGCTTTGCTTGCCTTGGCCTTGAAACGATCGATGAACTGCTGCATGTGCGCAATCGACCGCTGTTGACGGGTATAGGTTGTCTGCTGTTGTGCCAGACGCTCGGCGCGTGTTGTTTCGAATACCGAGTAGTTTCCGCGATAGTTGTCGATGCGTTGTTTCTCAACGTGAGCAACCTGGTCAATTACCGCATCGAGAAAATCCCGATCGTGCGAAATCAGGAACAGCGTTCCCCGATACTGCCTGAGCCACTGCTCCAGCCAGATTACTGCATCGAGATCGAGATGGTTTGTTGGTTCATCGAGCAGCAACAGGTCAGAACGACACATCAGTGCACGCGCCAGATTCAATCGCATTACCCAGCCACCGGAAAACTGCTCAATCGGATTTTCCATTTCAGCATCGTCAAATCCTAAACCTGACATCAATCTTGCTGCTCGGCTATAGGCCTGGTAGCCATCAATTTCTTCCAGCCTGGCGTGACAGGCAGCAATGTTATTAGCGTCGTTGTGCTGCTCGGCATCTGCCAGTCTTGACTGGGTTAGACGCAACTCGTGATCCCCATCAATTACAAAATCGATAGCCGGTTGCTGGTTCAGCTTTGTTTCCTGGGCAACATGGGCAATCACCCAGTCATCCGGCATCGTAAAATCGCCCTGATCAGCCGACAGTTGATTGCGAATCAGCGCAAACAACGACGATTTTCCAGTCCCATTGCTACCGGTCAAACCTACTTTCTGACCCGTATGCACAGAGAATGAAACCTGTTCAAACAACAGGATCGGTCCTCTGCGCAAGGCGAGATTAGAGAATTTCAACATAGTTTTAGTCGCCGCATACCCGGATTGATTCAGCCTTACTCATTCGCATACAAGTCGCGAAACTGGCGATTTGTCAACGCGGGCTTATTGTTTATCGTTGGTCCAGTAAATACGGTAAGATGGCATCTGAAAAGGCCGGAAGTTTAACTCATGAACATAGAAAATTACTACTACCTTGAAGATTCAAAGCTGTCTTTTACCCGGCAACAGGCAAGCGAATTTGCGAAATCAATGGCCGGCGATTTTAACCCGATTCACAATGTCGATTCTAAAATGTTCTGCGTACCGGGAGACCTGCTGTTTTCGGTCATTATCCGCCACTATGGACTGCGCCAGGTGATGGGTTTTTCCTTTTCCGGAATGGTGAACGATGAAGTAACGCTACATTTACCCACCGTTCAGGCACGCGAAATTTCAATATACGACGACAATGATAAAAAATATCTCGATATTTCAAGCAACGGTGAAACTAGCCAGAATCAGAAATTGATCGGCTCGTTGATCAGCAACTATGTCGAATTTTCCGGACATACTTTCCCGCATGTGCTGGTGCCGCTGATGAAGGCTAATAACGTCATGATTAACACCAACAGGCCCCTCGTCATATACGATCATATGCGCATTGCGCTGGATACACTGGATATCGACGAGGTATCCCTGGCCCTGGCCGACAGCCAGTTCCGGCTCTATGGTAAACGCGGGGACGTTGCGCTCAATTTCGAGCTCAATTGCAATGGCGAAGTGATTGGTAAAGGGCAAAAGAAAATGGTACTGAGTGGTTTGCGTGAATTCGATCAAGTCAAAATCGACGAGCTAATACAGACTTATAACCAACGTAAAAGCGACTATCAGCAGTCCGGTGCAGCGACTCTGTAACGGCGACTGAAGGTTTAATAACTTCAATCCAGATATGGCAAACAAATTCGAACCGCCCTATTACGCGGTAATATTCACCTCGAAGGCATCTACAGAAAATGAGGGGTACGAGGAAATGGCCACGCGAATGTTCGAACTCGCGCAACAGCAGGATGGTTTTATTGCCTTTGAAACAGCCAGACAGGAAATCGGAATTACTATTTCGTACTGGCGCGACCTGGAATCGATCAAACAGTGGCGAGGGCATGCCGAACATCGTGAGGCACAACGTCTGGGCCGGGAACTATGGTATGACAGTTTTGAACTGCATATCGCACGTGTCGAATCCTACCGCTCATACCATCGCTGAGTGTTAGTTCCTGGAGTTTAGAATACCCCCAGCTTCTTCAACTGCTGACGGTCGCTGATCTCGTCGCAGGTGCTGGTGATCCATTGTTTTACCTCGGCAATAATTTGATCCGGTTTTCTGGCTTCGGGTTCTATCGGCTTACCTATCACCAGGCGAATCGTACCAGGCCATTTAATCCAGCTATGGCGCGGCCAGAATTCGCCCGCGTTATGGGCAATAGGCAACACCGAGTAACCGGTCTGCTCGGAAACAATAGCACCGCCCATTTTGAACGGTTTTTGCTCAGTGGGAAGCACTCGGGTCCCTTCCGGGAACAACATTAAAATGCGCCCCTGATCCATGTGTTTTTTGCTTTCCTGAATCAACTGTTTGATGGCCTTGCGCCCGGAACCTCGATTAAGCGCAATAGCATTCATCGACATCAGACCCCAACCAAAAATTGGAATTCTGGTCAGCTCGCGTTTTACCACCCAGACCAGCGGTTGGAAAAATTTTTGCAATACAATCGTTTCCCAGGTCGAACTGTGTTTGCTCATTAATATAAATCCATGTTCGGGTATATTTTCGAGTCCTTCTACCTGGTAGTTCAGGCCGCAAAAATAATGCAATAAAACCAGGCTGAAGTTTATCCACAACCTGATTAAGCCGATGCGCAGTTTCAGCGGTGTAAAGAAAATGATACAAAGCAGAATTGCGGTAATTAGGGTGGCCGGTAAAAAAAACAGCCAGAAAAATGTCGACCGTAACCCTAACCAGAACCGGTAGATTGGACTAGCCATTGCTAGGCATCGCCATGCAGGGTTTCGCGTACAAAATGAGCGAGATCATCGTAAACCGACAGGTTGGCAGCTTCGGGGCATTTTCGCATTACCTGTTCTCCTTTACCGGTACGTACCAGTACCGGCATCGCATTGGCCTTTTTCGCAGCCCTGATATCGACAATGCTGTCACCCACGAAAGGCGTGACTGACAGGTCAATATTGTACTTTTGTGCGATATCAATTAGCAGCCCCGGTTCGGGTTTTCTGCATCTGCAATTCTCCTCTGGGCCATGCCGACAATAAAATACATCATCGATACTGGTACCCTGTGCGGCCAGCATCTGGTGCATTTTATCGTCAATTTGTTTTAGGTCATCTTCACTGTATAGACCGCGTGAGATACCCGACTGGTTACTGGCTACAGTAACCAGGTAGCCCGCTTTTTTTAAAAGTCTGATTGCTTCCAGGCTGCCTGGAACTGGAATCCACTCGTCAGCATTTTTAATGTAGGCATCCGAGTCCTGATTGATTACCCCATCCCTGTCCAGAATAATCATTTGCGGCATATTCTATCTCCGGATACTGCCCGCGAATTTGTCATCAACGGGATTCTTTAATCTGAATTCTGGAGAAATCCGCAACCCGACGAAAACAGCTGGACAACTGAGCAAGCAAGGCAAGGCGATTATTTCTAATCGCGTTGTCGTCTACCATCACCATCACCTGATCAAAAAACTGATCGACCACGGGTCTCAGTTTTGCCAATTCATTCAGTCCCTGCAAATATTTTCCCTTGCCAAACAGGGGTTCGACACGGGCCTGTATTTTTTCCAGCTGCCCGTATAGCTGCTTTTCGGCCTCGAGTTCAAATCGCTCGACGATCACTTTGCCGGCGGGTTCGTGTTTCTGTTTTTTCAATATATTCGAAATACGCTTGTTTGCAGCCGCCAGGGCAAGCGCAGCATCATTGGACTGAAACTGATTCAGGGCCTGAATCTTGTTATCACAATCCCGCAGTACTGGCGGCCGGTCGCAAACCACCGCGTCAACGATATCAAATCCGATACCCTGTTCCTGATAATAAGCCCTGAGTCGATCAAAGATATATTCAATCACCTCGGCTTCGACGCCATCGGTAGCAACTTTTCGCGCCAGTCCCTCGCTGGCCTTGCGACACACAGCGGCCAGATCAAGCGGCAGTGATTTTTCGATCAAAATACGCACCACCGCCAGCGCTGCCCGTCGCAGGGCGAAAGGATCCTTGACACCGGTGGGTTTCTGCCCGATCGCAAAAATGCCGGTCAGGCTATCCAGTCGATCAGCCAGCGCAAGACACTGGGAGATCTTGCTATTCGGCAAATCATCTCCTGCATATCTCGGCCAGTAGTGTTGTTCGATGGCATCACTGACCCCCTTTAATTCCTTGTCGTGAAGGGCGTAGTAACGACCCATGATGCCCTGTAATTTAGGGAACTCTCCCACCATTTGAGTCATCAGATCGCATTTGCATAATAGCGCAGCTCGACTGACATGGTCCCGGTCCACTTTTAACTGCCCGGCTATATAATCGGCCAGACCAGCTATACGTTCCACCTTATCGCCGACACTGCCCAGTTGTTCCTGGAATACGACCGCATCAAGCCCGGTCCGGAGATCTGACAAGGCCTGTTTTTGATCCTGCTGATAAAAAAAGCGCGCATCCGAAAAACGCGGCCGTATAACGCGTTCGTTACCTGCCGCCACTACCTCCGGTCTTTTACTGTCGATATTTGCAATCGCAATAAAATGCGGTAACAAGGCCCCTTTCTGGTTGAATACGGCAAAATACTTTTGGTTGTCCTGCATCGTCATTACCAGTACTTCCTGCGGTAATTTGAGAAATTCTTCATCAAACTCGCCGCATATCGCTACCGGATACTCGACCAACGCGGTTACTTCTTCGAGTAGTGATTCGTCAATATTTGCATGACCGCCCAGTTTCGCCGCATTCTTTTCAATCAATGATCGAATCGTGCTTTGTCGTTGCTCGAAGCTGGCTACTACCAATCCTTTAGAGCGCAGAACTAATTCATAGTCGGCAGCCCGGGTTAAGGCAATTTCACCCGGCGCATGGAATCGGTGTCCATAGCTGACCGCTGCCGAACGAACACCGAAAATCTCACCCTCGACCAATTCTGAATCGATCATCATTACCAGCCATTTTAGCGGGCGCACAAACTCGTCGCTGCCTGTCCCCCAGCGCATAGGTCTCGGAATCGG
>PVMK01119291.1_pt1 | contig 10582 bp, 7 predicted proteins | sample 1853481 | NCBI WGS metagenome assembly PVMK01 (sample SAMN08533507, study PRJNA380276) | Marine sediment metagenome, whole genome shotgun sequencing project. | reverse complement strand
TATGGAAAATCCGAAGCGTTACGGACAGTCGATCATTTATGATGCCGAGACCTTTAAGCCTACCGGCGAGGAAACCATCTACCTCGGCGAGTTGGCCAGAAATATTGTGGCCAAGGCCAACAGCCAGCTAAAAAACAAGCGGCATCATTTCAGGCCCAACAATCACAATACCCTGTCATCCGGATCCCTGCACAAGGAACAAAGGCTGTCAGCAACCTACTATGCCCTTACCCAGGCCCATATCCCTGCCTTTGGGGTCGAAACATCAAAGATGATCAAATCGCTGGAGACCAAAATCTCATACCATAAGCTGATCATTAATACCTTTATGGAGGAATTTGATATCATCCTCGACACACCGGGGGTGAACCTGTCGGAACCAAAACTCGATTATCTTCTCATCAAAGTAAACAACAGCAATTCCTACGCCATGCCCCATGGTTCGAAACTTACCATAAAACCCGGCGATGAGATCGTTGTCACTGAAATAATTGCCAACTATAAGCGCGGTATGGTGGTTGACGTTGAAGGACATGGCAACAAAAACGACACCAATATCCCCTTCCGTATCACTAAGCCAACCACAATAATGGCGCGTAAGGACGCCAAGGCTTTTGGTTGGGTCGATCTTGTCTTTGAAGAAAGTGCTGAACCCGTTATTGCAGCTGTCCAGGAAGTAGATCCGGATAATCTGCAAGCTGAAAAGTTAGTAATCCATGTTGACGGCACGACTGAAACATTGGCTGCCGGCAAAACACTTATGGTTGCCAAGGGAACACGTCTGGTTCTAAAAAGCATACAAACCAATATCCCCCAACTCGACAAAGAAGTGTTTATTAATTTCAAGGGATTTGCCCCGCCCAAGGCAGTCAATGACGGCAATGATCTTGATTTCCCGATCTATACGAGTAAAGATCTCTGGCCGCGTTATTCAGAAAATAAACAGGGCAAACGGTATCCGGTGGTTGCCACCTACAACGATAAAACCATCGGCAAATTCTGGATTGAACTGACGGAAAACTAACCTCCATTGTTTCTGATACATTCCGATGCGTAACAATAACCGGGCCATTCGGCCGCTCATTACATTTTGCCTTGTCCTCGCCCTTTTGCTCTTTGTCTCCCTTGCCCAAGCTGCTCAGATTGAAAAGCTGCTGGAACAGGCAGAAAAAGGGTCTGCTCAATCGCAAACCAAGTTAGGTTTCGCGTATGAGCTGGGGAAAGGGGTACCCAAAGACCCGCAAAAGGCGGCCTTCTGGTATAGAAAAGCAGCTGAGCAGGGATATGCCCGGGCGCAGACCAACCTGGGCATTTTTTATGAAACCGGTGTCGGGGTCGCCCTTGATTACGCAGAAGCCATGAACTGGTACCAGAGGGCGGCCGAGCAGGAATATGCCAGAGCACAGACGTATCTCGGTCGATTATATGAATTTGGCCGGGGAGTTTCCAAAGATATGCAAAAGGCGGCTCTCTGGTACGGGAAAGCGGCTTCACAAGGATATGCAAGGGCGCAAACCAATCTCGGCAGCCTGTATAAAATTGGTGCCGGAGTTGAACTTGACTACGGAGAAGCGATCAAATGGTACCGGCAGGCAGCGGCTCAAAATTATGCCCGGGCACAGACCTATCTTGGCCAAATGCATGAGCATGGCATAGGTGTTGAGAAAAACCCTGAACAGGCTGCCAAATGGTACCGGAAAGCTGCTGAGCAGGGCTACTGGAAAGCGAAAAAATACTTGATCAAGCTGGAAGGGCAACTGGTTGAAGAGCAGGTTGAAGAAAAATTCCAACCATCTGAACCTGCAAACACCCCTGTTCCGCAAGAGGCTCCCCCTGCGAGCCAACCTGTTGCGGAAGAGACGGAAGCAGTAGCCGTTAAGGTTCAAAAAGAACAACCGGCAGAAACAACACCACCGGAAAATCCATATATTCAAGCAGCAGGATCAGGAAATCCCCAGGCACAAAACAGGCTTGCCCTGTTCTACCTGAATGGCGGCCAGGGCTTTGATAAGGATGAGAAAGAAGCGATTTACTGGTTTAAGAAGTCGGCAAACCAGGGAAATGCTGATGCCCAGAACAACTTAGGGCTGATGTATCTTAACGGCCAGGGAGTTAAACAGGACCATCAGCAGGCTGCTTTCTGGCTCCAGCAGGCGGCCGAAAAGAAAAATACTGCAGCACAAAGTAATCTGGGCCTCATGTATTATTACGGCCAGGGAGTTGAACAGGATTACCAGCACGCCGCCTTCTGGCTCCTGAAGGCTGCTAAAAAAGGCTATGTAAATGCCCAGAATAACCTGGCAACCATGTATGCAGACGGCCTGGGTGTTGAAAAAAATACGGACCGGGCGATCTACTGGCTCCGTCAGGCTGCCGACCAGGGAGACGAGACTGCTCGAAAAAACCTTACCCGGCTTATCCTGGACAACCCGGATACATCAGACACAGAACAAATGACTTCGACCCCCGCTGCCGATACAACGGTTTCACAATCACCAGATGCAGGCGGATCAGGGGAAATACAAACCGATACAGAAACACCTGGACCCAAGGCCCGGGATTATTTCCATAGGGGCAACCTGTATGCCAAGGATGGGCAGTTTGAGTTGGCCATCACAGAATACAAACAGGCTATCGCTGTGGATCCCGGCAATTCAAACACCTATGAAAACATGGCAATATCCTATGCAAAAACAGGTCAATTTGAGTTGGCCGTTGAAACTATGCATACCGCCATTCAATTGAATTCTGATGATGCCATGAAATACGCCACCTTGGGCATTATCTACCATGCAAATATGCAGTTGCCTGAGGCCCTGGAGCAGTATATTTTAAGTCTGCGGATCAATCCCGGGCTTGGTGAGATCTATTATAATATGGCAACTATATTTATAGAGCAGGAACAATTTAAAAAGGCCCATAAAGCAGCCTACCTGGCACAAAATCTTGGCTATACGGGCAGCAGCAAAATCCTTTCAGAACTCAAAAAGAATGGACAATCTTTAAATAGCGACCTGGACCTGGGAAAAGTAACCCTTCATCTGCGCCATATTGTAACTGAATCGGAAGATAAAACCCAGGAGGTACTTGGGTTACTGAGGGAGGGACAGGACTTCAGCCTGCTTGCAGAAAAGTTCTCCAGCCAGCCGTTTCACTTGAACGGTGGCTATGTTGGACTGTATGTGCCGGAAGAGTTGATGCCGGAGATTACCGAGGTTGTTGAACCCCTGCCGCCATTTACATTCAGCCCGGTCATTGCAACTGACAGCGGTTTTCATATTTTCCAGAAATTTTTTGTTTTTGACGATCTGCTGGCCACTTTCTGAGGCTCCAAAACAAATTTTCCTCCTGCCCGCATTTCTCTTGCCTGTCTGTCACAAGGCTGATACTGTTCACTCTCCTGTCAACGCAAAGTCAAATATTTCTCCATATCTCCAATAAATAATTGTTTCATCTGCCTTTCTCTTTGAAAGATTGTCAACAATGTATTATTAGATGATTTACAAATGTGAACGTCGGGTGTAAACGTTCATATCCGATGAATTCTTGCAACAGGACACATGATTATGGCACGGGTTTTTAACAACAACGCCGCCACTGACAAAACGATCAGGGCAATTGACCGCAAACGGGAACAGGAAAGACGTTTTATGCTCTCCCTGGCCTTTAAAAATGCGGAAGAACTCTCCACCAGACTTGTTCAAAGACTTATAGACCAGCATATCATTGAAACCACCTCGGATCAGACCATGCGTGAACTGTTCACCGACCAGCTACGTACACTTTCCAACATGGAAGATTTCGATATTCAATTCAAAATATCGCCATTGCGGCAGCTTGCCACTGATCCCAATTTTATAAGTCTGTATCTCACTCAGTTTATTATTGAAGACCTTGTCGACCACCCGAAAGTCCAGGATATTTTCGGTGACGACCTTGATATTTATCGAGCTGTGGACTCAATTATGCGAAAGATCAGGCCTGCATGATCCCTCCCCTCTCCTCTCTTTCCAACTAGCGGCAGAATGCAACCTTCTCATCCGGCAGACACACCGTCGCTCGTTTACGCCAATCAGAAAGGTGAAATAAAAAATTTTCCAGACCTGCACATGGCAGGCAGAAGCGGTAACTGGTTTTTCAAGCCCCCAGCTGCTGACCTTATTCCCCTGCCGCCGGGAAGCGAATTATTTTTATTGCCTGACCGGCTGCCGGTCGGGATTTTGCCGGAAACAGGCGAACAGATGCTGCTGGAGTATGACCCGGACCAGCCGGCCAATACAGTCCAGGCAGTAGCTGCATTCATGGCTCCGGCCCATACTGCTATCCATACTGCTGCCTACGAAATGCAGCAGGACAACCTTCCACCTCTTCCACTGTTCGCCTATACCGCTGTAGGATGGTATAAGGGAAAATTCTGGGTAACAGCTTTTCGGAGTGACCCTGACAATCGCCAGGATGTAAATCTTTTTGACCAGCAAAAAATCAACTTAAGAACAAGCAAAAAACTTAAGGCAAATCAGCAGAACCGGCTTATTCAGCATTTGGGAAAATGTTGCCTTACCAATGGTTGTCCGGCAGCCAGGAATTATTTTCTGGGACGCTGGGAGGCGCCTCTGCCGACCTCGCCAACCTGTAATGCGCAATGTGTCGGCTGCATCTCATTGCAGGCCTCTGGATGTTGTCCCGCCACCCAGGATCGCATCGGCTTTGTGCCGAGTGTGGCTGAGATAGCCGGCCTGGCGGTTCCTCATCTTAAAACTGCCCGCCGGTCGGTTGTTAGTTTTGGCCAGGGATGTGAAGGCGAACCACTAATGCAGGCTGCCACAATTGAAAAGGCGATAAAATCGATTCGTACCCAGACAGAACGCGGCACCATCAACCTGAACAGCAATGCGAGCCTGCCTGACAAAGTCCAACAGTTGGCGGCAGCAGGTCTGGACAGTCTCAGGGTGAGTATGAATAGTGCCAGGGATGCATACCATGCACGATATTATCGACCAAAAGGCTTTACATTTGAAGATGTCAGGGAATCTATCAGGATAATGAAACTGAACAAAAAATTTGTCTCACTTAATTATTTCATTCTTCCAGGTTTCACTGACGACCCGGAAGAATTTGACGCCTTCTGTAATTTAATTGAAAACTGTAAACCTGATTTAATCCAACTGCGCAATCTGAACATGGACCCTGACTGGTATTTTGAAACAGTTGGCTATGAACCAGGCAAAACTCCTTTGGGAATCCGTAATTGGCTTCAGAAACTCAAAGAACTTTTTCCAAAACTGCAGTTTGGTTATTTCAATCCAGCATTAAAATAAGTCGCTTATAATTATTGGGAAAATAAATATTTTTTTTACGTATAATCAAAAAAACAATGACTGATTGCAAATTCATTGACCTTTTATAAAAAATTGCCTATATATAAAGAATCATTCTCAGCTGGAGAAGAGATTTTTTTGATTTTAGGAGGATAATTGTGAAAGAATTGGGAAATAACATGCGGCTTACCAGTCAACGGCAGGTAATCCTTGAGGAACTAAGAAAGGTAAAGTCACATCCGACTGCCAATGATATCTGTGACATGGTGAGAAAAAGACTGCCTAGAATCGGCCTTGGTACAGTTTACCGCAACTTAGACCTCCTTGCAGGCCGCGGTATTATCAAAAAACTAGAGGTAGGTGGGGAGCAGAAACGGTTTGATGGTGATATTTCCCAGCACTACCATATCCGCTGTGTCGAGTGCGGTTGTGTTGAAGATATTGCTGTTGAAAGGCAAGCAGATCTTGATAAAAGTGCAGCCGCATGTTGTGATTATAAAGTTCTGGATCATCATGTCCAGTTCAACGGTATATGCGGGAAATGCATGCCTCAAGCATAGTTAGCTACTGAAATCGAATTTTGGCGAACCTTCTCTTGCCGACCTTCACCATTATTTCTGCAGACGGCTGAACCATATATTCCATATTCTGTATCTTTTCACCGTCCAGTGATACAGCCTTTTGCTTTATCATCCGGCGTGCCTCCGAAGTGGATACGGTGAGACCTGCTTCTACCAGGAGCTTGGGAAGCCATACCTCCCCATCACCCTTTTTAAGATGCAATTCCGGGATGTCCTCTGGAAGGCCGTGATGCTTAAATACCTGTTCAAAAACTTCTTCAGCTTTTTCTGCTGCGTTCAGACCATGGAACCGGGCAGTTAACTCCTTGGCCAATTTTATCTTCACCTCTTTGGGATGCAGCGTCCCATCATCAATACCGCTTTCAAGTGCCTTGATTTCAGGATCTGACAGGTCACTCAATAACTCATAATAGCGAAACATGAGAGAATCGGAAATTGACATGACCTTGCCATAGATATTATCGGCAGTGTCTGTAATGCCAATATAATTATCCAGGGACTTGCTCATCTTGTTTACACCATCCAACCCCTCCAAAAGCGGCATGGTAATCACAACATGCGGCCGCATTTTTATCAAGATCTGCTGGAAGGCCGTGATGCTTAAATACCTGTTCAAAAACTTCTTCAGCTTTTTCTGCTGCGTTCAGACCATGGAACCGGGCAGTTAACTCCTTGGCCAATTTTATCTTCACCTCTTTGGGATGCAGCGTTCCATCATCAATACCGCTTTCAAGGGCCTTGATTTCAGCAGCTGACAGGTCACTCAATAACTCATAATAGCGAAACATGAGAGAATCGGAAATTGACATGACCTTACCATAGATATTATCGGCAGTATCAGTAATGCCGATATAATTATCCAGGGACTTGCTCATCTTGTTCACACCATCCAATCCCTCCAAAAGTGGCATGGTGATGACCACCTGCGGTTCCTGTTTCCAGGCACGCTGCAGATCCCGCCCCATAAGCAGGTTAAACAGTTGATCAGTGCCGCCCAGTTCGACATCAGCTTCGAGCGCCACTGAATCGTAGCCCTGGATCAGCGGATATAAAAATTCATGGATACTTATCGGCCGTTCATTATTAAACCTGACCTTGAAGTCTTCACGTTCAAGCATCCTGGCTACTGTCAACTGCGAAGCAAGCCTGATCATATCCTGTGATGAAAGTTTATCCAGCCAGGTACTGTTAAAGACAACCTTTGTCTTTTCCGGGTCCAGTATCTTAAATATCTGCTCTTTATAGGTCTCGGCATTGCGGGCGACGTCCTCCAGGGTCAGAGGTTTCCTGGTCTCCGATTTACCGGTTGGATCACCTATCATGCCGGTAAAATCGCCAATCAAAAAATATATATCATGACCCAGATCCTGGAAATGCTTCATCTTCTGGATCAATACGGTATGCCCCAGATGCAGATCAGGAGCTGTTGGATCAAATCCTGTTTTAATTTTAAGCGGTATGCCGCTGGCACGGGATTTTTCAAGTTTCCTCACCAGATCATCCCGGGAAATAACATCTACGGTACCGCGTTCAATCAGGGATATCTGCTCTTCAATGGTGTAGTTCATGGCTTGTGCTATGTGTTCTGTTTTTTTCGTTCAACCCGAGAGATTATTTAGCGTACTCAACAGATCTGGTTTCACGAATGACCGTCACCCTGATCTGGCCGGGATAGGTGAGTTCCTTCTCGATCTGGTTGGCGATATCACGGCTTAACAGGATGGCATCGCTGTCGCCTACATCGCCGCTATCCACTATGATACGCAAGTCTCGGCCTGCCTGGATAGCATATGACTTTTCCACCCCTTTATGGGCATTGGCAATTTTCTCGAGGTCTTCAAGGCGCTTGACATAGGTTTCGAGCATCTCTTTGCGGGCGCCGGGACGGGCGCCGGAAAGGGCATCGGCAGCCTGTACGAGTACATCAAGGACGGAATCAGGAGAGATATCTTCATGATGCGCGGCAATGGCGTGTATTATTTCCTGTGGTTCGCCATATTTTTTGGCCAGGTCACCGCCGATGATTGCATGGGAACCTTCCACCTCATGATCGACCGCTTTACCGATGTCATGCAGTAAACCAGCTCTTCTCGCCTGCTTGACATCAGTGCCGAGTTCACCTGCCATAATACCACACAGAAAAGCCACCTCAACGGAATGCTGCAGTACATTCTGACCATAACTGGTCCGGTACTTCAGTCGTCCCAAAATCCTGATCAATTCAACATGCAGGCCATGCACTCCAACATCAAAGGTAACCTGTTCACCAGCTTCACGCATGGTTACCTCAAGTTCCTTGGCCATCTTATCGACCACCTCTTCAATCCGCGCCGGATGAATCCTGCCATCGGCAATTAACTGTTCAAGGGAAAGTCTGGCCACCTCCCGCCGCACCGGATTAAAACCTGAGAGAATTACGGCCTCTGGAGTATCATCAATAATAATATCAATTCCGGTGGCGGCTTCCAAGGCCCTGATATTGCGGCCTTCACGCCCGATAATCCTGCCTTTCATCTCATCACTGGGCAAAGGCACAACGGAAACCGTTCTTTCAGCCACATAATCGCCAGCATAACGGGCGATGGCAAGCGACAGGATATTCTTGGCCTTGCGGTCCGCCTGCATCTTCATCTCATTCTCAATGCGGACCAGTTTCTTGCCGGCTTCCAGACGTGCTTCGCTTTCAATGCTTTCCATAAGCATCTTCTTGGCTTCTTCCCGCGATACGCCGGCTATTTTTTCCAGTTTGTACCGCTGTTCCTCAATCAGCACATCAGCTTCCCTGATCTTTTTATCCAGCTTTGTTTCTTGCTGGACAAATAATTGTTCACGGCGCAGCAGATCAGTTTCCCTTGTATCGAGCAGATCAATTTTTCTTTCAAGCTGGTCAAGCTTCTGGCTGAGACGTTTTTCTTCCAGAATGACCTCTGCCTTTCTATCCTTGATGTCACTTTCCGCTTCCTGCTTCAGCTGGTAAGCTTCATCTTTACTTTGTAGTTGACTCTCTTTCTTAATCTGTTCCGCTTCACGAATTGCTTTTTCTATCAGCTGTTTGCTTTGGGTCTCGATACTCTTTTTCTGGATTTCAGTAAAACGTTTACGCAAATAAACGCCGGCTGCAATACCAACAAAAATACCGACCAGGAGAAGGCCTATTGCCTGTATTGAGTTACTTAATATATTCACGGAGTAATACCTCCAACTCTTATTATAGCTCTTCTATGGCAATGGGGTGTGTCGCGTCCAAAAGGAGGACACAGTAACACCTTGATGCAGAACAGCTGTTTTATGAGAAAAAATCAGGGGAAAGAGAAATGGCGGGAAACAGTTAAAGCTGTTTATTCCATAAAATTTGATCTTAAAAAAAGAAGTCTATCACCAATCGGACAGTACGCCCATTGTGAGAATCGACCATCAAAAACGTTTTGCTCCCCAACAATATAAACGGGAGTTTAACCACATGACGTCAGACAAATTACCAATCGTGTTTACTGGTTATATTCCATCAGTGGTTTTAACTGTTGCATTGTCTATATCAACCTGAATACTCAGGAATTGCTTCGCCCAGTTGATAACTCCCGGTCCTACCCTAATCTTTTCAATATTCTTCAATCTTAGGTGCGCCGGAGAACAAGTATATTTTTTTGTTTCCCGGCTATATATAAAACACCTTTTACCCGCTTTCGGGAAAAGATGTGTTGCGCTTATTAAAATCCCCCGCCCTGCCGTGTCAACAGTAAGATTTAAACCTAACTGACGCTAGGTGGGCAATACTCATGACCTCTTCTAGTAATTTCGCTGCCGAATTTTCTATCCAAGACCAGAGGAGGCGCCCTATCTTTAAGAGTTGGCTCAAACTAAGCTGTCCAACACCAACAGCGCAGGGGAGATTCCTCATATTTTCATTATAGCTATGCAAAAGGCTTTTGACAAGTTACTTCATGCCCTGTCATATCCTTCTGGTTCAACCTGTGAAAGCGTCTCATCAATCTCACTTCCACTTTCTTTTACTTGCAGTTCCATGTCATGAGGCAGTGAACTTTTTATAACTGACGTGAGCCTCTCTACACGATCGGTCATTTCTTTCTTATACTGCTCAAAATCCTTTTTCACCTGCACATATTTGCCGGCCATATTCAAACTGGTCAACACTGCCACCTTATTGGCCGGCAAAAAACTCTTAGAGGATTTCGACTGATTCTCAATCTGCATTTTAACCAGATTGAGAATTTCTTCAATATCTTCTTCAGAAGCATCTGTGTACAACGGATATTCCTGGCCGAGCACCTCAAATTTGACCAACCGTTCCACTAAAACACCTGTAAATAATAAATTGCGTACCTTATTTTTTTATTACGTGAAACAATCCCAATACCTGAAACAATAATTATCACATTGCCGTATCAGGGGACTGCTCCGCTCCCACATTAAAAAGCGGTGAAGCTTCCTTCGAGACATTCTGTGACTGGCCGTTGTTTGAAGCATCGCCAAGGGTGCCGGTCCCTGAATTGTCAAGAGATTTCTCCCACTCATCAATTCTACCTATCAAGCCGGTTACCCGGTCATGCATAACACTTCTATCTTCCTGCAACCCCTTGCTTGTTTCCTTTAGTTCTGCAATCTCCTGTTCCTTCTGCTGCAAAAGAGTCTTTATTTCATGGTTTTCATTTTTTAACTGATTAT
>PVMK01179891.1_pt1 | contig 10583 bp, 8 predicted proteins | sample 1853481 | NCBI WGS metagenome assembly PVMK01 (sample SAMN08533507, study PRJNA380276) | Marine sediment metagenome, whole genome shotgun sequencing project. | reverse complement strand
ATTTATTGTTGCACGTATAATGCCGTTTTGTTGGAAAAACCTTTATTCGATGACGGCGATGGTTTTCTCGATGATCTCCTGTTCTATGACCTAACCCCAGAAAATCAGAAAACCCAAGTTAAATGGGAAGTTATTTATGCACAAAGTAAAAATTAGCGAAGAAATTATTGAACGATTAATGCAACGTCGCGGCAAGGTTCATATTTATGATAGCGTGAACCCAAAAACAACCGCCTTTGTAGTGATCGATATGCAAAACGCCTTCTGCAAGCCGAGTGCACCAGTGGAAGTACCAAGTTCCAGAGGTATCGTTGGTAATATTAACCGCCTCGCAGAGGGTTTACGCAATGCTGGAGGCGACGTCATCTGGATTACAACCGAAATTACCTGCAAGGGAAATAAGACTGATTGGGAAAATTTAATACAGAATATTGTCGCCGCTGATGTTAGAGAGAAAACCATGGCGAATATGGCACCAGGCTCTGACGGGGTCAAATTATGGCATGAATTAGATCTGCGGGAAGAAGATATCTATCTGGTCAAAAATCGCTACAGCTGTCTTGCGCCGAGTGCATGCACTTTGGAACGTGTACTGCGAAGCCGTGGCATAGATACTCTTTTAATCGGTGGAACCAAAACCAATGTGTGCTGTGAAACTGCTTGCAGGAATGCTTTTGACCTAGATTTTAATGTCATCATGGTCAGTGACTGCAATTCAGCTTTGTCTGATCGAGAACATTTAGCCGCTTTAGAAACACTAATTCAGCAATTTGGAGATGTTCGTGATAGCGGGCAAGTCTTGCAGATGATCGACCAATAACGTTTGGATTCAGCCCCAATATCGTTTGACCACAAAAGACAATATCTTTGGTGTCACAACGATCCCTTTTTCTGAATCCTGGTTTTCCGTTTAGCCATCGTTTGCACCAGTTTTGGCGCCACCTCCGGCCGACTCCAGGGGCAAATAGAAATACAGATCCCACAAGCATAATTTTCATTAAAGTAAGGTACGCACTTGTCAAAATCCACGTACCATTTCATCTTACCTCTCACCATTTGTTTTTCTTCGTAGATTGCATCTACTGGACAGGCTCTGGTACAAGCTCTGCAGTTCATACAAAAATCATCTGCCCCGAAGATATCTGTATTGTCTGGGTTAAGTGGAAGATCGGTCCTCACCGCAGAAAGTCGGATTAGTGATCCATACTTTCTATTGATAATGGACCCGTGTTTTCCGAGTTCCCCGAACCCACACTCAAGGGCTGCGGGTATCAGAGTCATTTCACCCGAGCTCGGCCCGCCCTGGTTTTCCCCGTACCAGCCCTGGCCCCTGATCCAATTCGCTAGATTGCCAGCAGCACGGTCGACCTTGTTATAAATCTCAGCGACTTCTATTGCAGAAGTCGGATCTTCTGTAGAAGGGGGCATGTGCTGCATCTTGTCAAAATCCATTTTGCACCCGATCATCACTACCCACGGTAAATCATTAACTTTTATATCATCAAAGAACCAGTCCGCATCAAGTCGTGTAATACCAACCAGATCACCCTCATTTCCAAGAACAAAATCCTTTACTTGTACTGTCCAGTCTTCAGAAGTGCCTTCAACTTGCGTTTCTGCAACCGGTTCCAAATCCCTTGGTGCACGATTTTCAAAATCTGTATAAATTTGCTTTACTGCGGAGCTCTGTTGTCGAAACCAGTGGATGACCTTTCCATAAGGGTGTTTGCTGGCTGTCCCGAATTTTTCAGCTTCGCTACGTGCTCCATCATTGGGCCAGTACACTATTTGTGGCCGTCGAACTTCCTTGACACCCAAACCATTAATTTCATTACCGGTGATATCCGGTATCAGCGCACGCTGCTGTTCTGACATCTGCCAGTTTGTTGAGTTTTTCTTTACCATAGTCAGTAGAGGTTTTGTTTTCTTGGCGCACATCACCACCGCATTCAGCAATATAGCGTTTATTTTACTTATACACCCATTTCAGGATTAATTACTTTTCAACTGAGCTGGTACGTAACGACTCCTGAAGCGCTTGATAGCCGTTTCCGCAGCTTCCACAAATTTGTTACTGTCTACCAGGAGTCGGCCTTCTTTCTTTAACAGGCGACCAGCAACCAGCACATAACTAACGTTAACCGGCTGGGCATTGAATACAATCTGATTTACCAGATTCCAATCAGGCGCGAAGTTTATCTGGTGTGGATTAATAATAATAATATCCGCTTGTTTGCCCGGCGTTAAAGAACCTATTTTTTCTTCAAGCCCCAGTGCTTCGGCTCCACCCATCGTAGCCAGGCGCAATACATCTGGGACAGTGGGGAATACATTCGCGTCCAAATATTTTGCACGTTGCAGACCAACCGCGGCACGCATAAGACTAAACATATCACTGGTGTCATTGGCGCCACCATCCAAACCCAGTCCAACCGTCAAACCTGCGACGTGTATGTCCGGTAGTCGCATAACACCTGAAGCAAGACGCATATTGCTGAGAGGATTATGGGCAATGCGCACATCGTGTTTGGCGAGTTCTTTGATATCGCCTTTACTCAAATGAACGGCATGATTGATCATTAATTGACCTGAAAACGCTCCGGATTTTTCAAGTAGTTCCATACCATTCAGCTGCTGGTGTGGGGAATCCTTATGCTCATAAAGATGTACATTGAAAGTAATGCTGAGTTCTTTTGCGAGCTGTACCATATTTCGTATAGAGGGTTCTAAAAAGGGAATGGGATGAGAAGCAGTCTGTAAACCGGCCAATGGGTTTGGATCAATAGACTTGCGCTTTAGCTCAATAATAGCGTCGCGTGTACTTTTAGCCATGCTACAATCTTCGATTGTGCAATTTGAGTCAAAGTAAGAGAAGACAAAACGCAGCCCGGAATCTTCAAGGGCCCGGATATTGCCTCTTATCATCGCCCCGTTGGGAGCAATAGACCAGTCCAGGGTAGTAGTAACCCCCGTGTTAATAAGATCTATTGTGCTTAAGCGTACGAAATCATAAGTGTCTTTCTCGTCAAGAGATTGACTGACGGGCCACATACATTCATCCAGCCATCCCGGCAACTCCTTATCCATTCCGCAACCCCTGATTAGAGATTGCCAAAGGTGATTATGGATATCTACGAAACCAGGCAGAATTATCATTCCGCTGGCATCAATTACTTCATCAACGTGATCGCTTGAGTCGCCAAGCCGCCGAATAATATCGTCTTCAACGGTAATGCTACTGTGCTTGATTAATCCAAGAGGACCTTCACCCAGATTCGGATCCATTGTGATTATAAGAGCAGCATCCTTAATAAGGGTTATTTTGTGATGCTGTATTGGAGTTTCAGCAACAACTGTACTTCCGATGACTATACATCCAAGTAGGATAAGCACTCTAAAAAGAGTTAGCGCTTGTAAACTGGAACAATGGGCAATTGTGATCATAATTCCAAACAGATGTGCTTAAAATATTGAAAAATCTTTTAAATAAAACACGTGTTAATTGACATCATTCTGTATTCTCTTAACAAGAATAATTGTTAAACGTTTATTTGAGAAGCCAACCCAAAAAAAGCGTTAACAACCTTCCAACGGCTACAAAGTGTCGGCTAAAGTTGCGTGGCGATCGAGAAATTCTCCGAGAATTGCATTAAATCGATCCGGTGATTCGATATTACTCAAGTGACCTGCATGTTCGATTGTCGCTAACTCCGCGCCTGGAATTGCATCCGCGAGCACCTGACTTTCCGCTGGAGGTAACACCTTATCTTCATCACCTACTATGATTAATGTCGGCACATCTATATTGGGTAAGATTCTTCTAAAATCTGTAGTCACTGTTGCTTTCAATGCTTGAATATAGGGATCAGTACGGATTGCCAACAAAGAATTGAGTAGGCGCTGTCGAACTTCATCGGATGCTTTTGACCCTAAAAGGACATCGATCATTCTTGGTGCCAGGTCAGCCGGAGTTAATCCTGATTCCAATGGTTCTAGTCTACGCGCAAGAAAATCTTGCCTGTCAGCTTCGCCAGCGGCACCCATTCCCTGAGATGAGTCAGCCAAGGTTAAGGTCGCAACTCGTTGTGGGTGGCGACCGTAGAAATCCTGGGCAATCATACCTCCCATCGACAGGCCTACCAAGTGCGCTAGTTTTACATCAAGATGATTCAACAATGCATCGAGATCATCTGAAAAGTCGGAAAACTTAAGCAACTCGACTGGATCGTCACTTTTACCATAACCTCTGGCATCCAACGCGATTGTGCAATATTTACTACTTAGAAATGTCTGTTGTTCACACCAGTTGGTGCGATTGCCGCCAATGCCATGCATGAAGATGACTACAGGGCCAGTTCCTTCTCTCTCATATGCCAGCCTTATGTCCCCATTTTGATAATGCTCAACTGTGCGCAATTGAACATTCACCTGTTAGGCTGCTGATAGTAATGCGATCACCTCTACTTCCAGCATTATTCTGGAATCAACCAGAGCTACAATTTGCACACCCGTACTACAGGGTTTGTGCTTGCCAAAGTATTCTTTACGAACCTCAAAGTAATCAGATACTTGGTCATGATCGGTAATATCAACAGTAAAAAACGTGGTTAATTTAACCACGTCCTGAAAAGTAGCTCCCGCTTTTTCCAAAATGCCTTTAATATTTTCGAATACCTGTCGAGTTTGCTCACGTAAATCACCTACACCTACTACATTCCCATCGCTGTCAAAAGGAACCTGTCCAGATAAAAATACAAAATTACCGATTCGTAGTCCCTGAGATAAAGGAAAAGCAGTATCCCACTCCCAGCCTGGATCAATTTCAGTCATCCTATTCACTGATGTATTTCTTTCTGTACACTCTCGCTGTTACACAAAGTTGTACGTAACTCATCAGTCGCTTCATCATCGACCGTCATTGTTTCAGGTTGAATAACGACACCATAGTCGCGAGCTGCCCCTTCAATAGAAACGTACTCATTCAGTACGTCTTGCAATACCGCGCTGGTATCACGATCAAGTGGGTTACCCCATCCGCCGCCGCCTGCACTTTGTGCGAACATAATCTTGCCGGGTTTTTGTTCATAAGCTACCTTGGCAACTTTTACTGTCTCCTCGTTTTCACAACCGTAGTCCAGAATGACATAGTTTCCAGCTGCTTCTTTACCACCAGCAAAGCCCATAAGTGGGCGTCGGCATGCCTGTACCTGGATAAAATTGATCACTGAATCCGTGGTGCTCATACGCTGCATCCAGTGTGCCGGTGAACCTCGCCACTTACCCGGCGCCGCGGTATCAGTACTGTATTCATTTTGATAATACAAAAACGGATACATCACTTCTTGTAATTCAAAGGATGGAATACGCAAAGACGCATGTGGTGCCGAGTAACCACCCCACCCATCTGTGCCACAGGCACCGCCACTGGAAGTAGGTGTGGTTGAATAGTCAAAACTTACATACATTTGGTCATCGTAGTACGAATTTACTCCGAGTACGGTATCAATGGTGAGATCTATAAAAGCTGATCCGGTTTTTTCAGGCACAATCTTTTCAAGTGTCTTCATTACTGCCTGACCAATGTCATTGCCGATACATAATGTGGAATTGCCAACTGGTGCAGGTGGAAATGGATTAATAACAAGACCCTCAGGCGTAACCACATCAATGGGTTTAAAAAAACCGGAATTTAATGGAATGTCTGGCATCACCACAGAAAATTCTGTATAGACCCAGGAAATGGTATTACCAATTACACTATTAACGAATCCTTTAGTCTGTGGATGAGTACCAGTGAAATCTACTGTGCAAGAATCTCCTTCGACAGTAATGGTAACGTCGACGTTAATATCGATACCGCCATTGAAATCATGCTCAAGAATGCTTCTACCCTTATACTCGCCATCCGGCCAGGAAGCGATTTCAGTTCGCACCCGCCGCTCACTGTAGCCAAGAATATAATCAACGGATTCCAGAACAGTATCCAATCCGTATTTGTCTACCAGTCGGATTATCCTGTCTTCCCCTACCTTACAGGCACCGATCATTGCATTGAGATCACCCTCCATGATGTCGGGAAGACGATTGTTGGCGGCTAACAGATTAATGACATCACGACGTATTTCTCCCTTTTCACAAATCTTAATCGGCGCAAGACGAAAACCTTCTTGCCAGATCTCAGTGGCCAATGAGTTGTAGCCTCCTGGTACAGGACCACCAACTTCAATAAAATGAGCACGTACGGCCGGGAAAAATATTGGTTTATTGCGATAAAACACGGGTTTCATCAATGTCCAATCCGGAATATGACTACCGCCTGAATATGGATCGCTAGCCAATACAATGTCACCTTCATTGAGGTTATATTTAAATGATCCTAGTAGTGTTTCTACAGAATGGACGGAGGCATAAATATGAATGGGTTGTGAATTTGCCCTCGCTAGTAGGCTGACGTCTTTACCATCAGAATGAAACACACCAGTGGAATAATCATGGGCCTCGCTGAAAACGGTAGAGACGGAGCTGTTCTCCATGGTCTTGCTGATCTCCTCTGATAACGTTTCCAGATATTCACGTATGATTTCAGCTGTTATGACGTCAACCATAATTTAAGTTCCTCCTGATGAGGCATTTTATTGCTACTGTTCGTTTCGCAGCTTGTCGGTCCTGTTCATATCGATCTGTAAATTCTTCGGATCAATAATTACTCTGTACTCAAGCTCTGCAGCTTCTACCGACACAAAGCCATTTAACACATCGGATAATACACGTTCAGGTTCTCTAGCTATGGGGTTGCCCCAGCCGACGCCACCTCCCATTTCAATAGTGAGCTCGGATGTTTGGGTTAATTTCTGGTCAACATGTGCCCGTTCTATATCAATCTCGGCACCATTGGCACGCACCTGTATGGCATTGTCTGTGCCCGGAGCCCCACCAGAGAACCCGGTCTCTTGAAGATGAGGTATAACGCAGGCTGTTAAATAGAAATCACCTGGTTCAGCAACCGGTAATTTAATGTGCGCCTCTGTTCCTGCCCCACCGCGCCACAGACCTGCACCAGCTGAATCTGTTACGTATTCCAATTTTTGTATTTGACCACCAAACTCAGCTTCGAATATTTCGATTGATGGCAAGGGTGATGCAGCAGAAATGCCGGGCATTCCCCAACCGTCAAGACCGGCCGCGCCACTGCAACCTCCTTGGGTAAAACGCGCATAGTCAATTACACCTAACTGCTCGACTGTGCTGCCATGACGGATGCCACGCAGGATCGTGTATAAAAGCATTGGATTACCGGCAATATTTGCGATTTTATCCGGCATAAAACCCGATAATGCGTCTGATACAGCGAGTGCTATTTCAGATCCGACATGGGATGCGGACCATCCGGTGGGCGATGGTAATTTAGGATTGACCAGGGATCCTTCTGGAGCAATCAGGTCTACGCAGCGTAGGCTGCCGGCATTCTTTGGTATTTCAGCACCGAACGAGGCAAAAATTGGCAGTAGCGCAAAACCCAGCGTTGATGATGGTGTTGAATTGATAAAGCTGGATGACTGCTTATCAGTTCCTGTGAAATCCAGACATAGACGTCCTTGTTTCACTTCCACATTTACACGGATAAAAAGATCTTCTCGTTTCTGACAATCGTGTAGTAACTTACATTTACCTTCATGCTTGTTATTGCCCCAGCTCTCAAGCATTGACGAAAAACGGATTTCTGCATAATCGATAGACCGGCTCATCGCACCCAGTACTACTTTAATACCATAATCATGAATCTGCTCCTGTATACGCATTTGGCCAATCTTGATTGAAGCAATCATGGCTTCCAGATCCAATCTAAAAGACTTCGGATTACGACTGTTTAAGGTGATGGTATTTAATGTGTCCTTTAACAGCTTACCGTCACGGAAAATCTTGACGGGGGGACAACGAACACCTTCTGCCCAGATTTCCGTGGCCAAGGGATTATAGTTACCACGTAAATCCCCACCGATATCTTCCATATGTGCCCGCACACCCAAATAAAGAACAATTTCGTCTTCGAAACTCACTGGTGCGAAGGCAGTAAACTCCTGTACTCGAGTACCTCCACCGTAGGGATCATTAGTAAGAAGAATATCTTCAGTACTCAGATCGTATTGAAAAAAATCTAACACGGCAGCAGCTGTATCAGACATAGATGACAAGTGTAAGGGGTTATCAATTGCTACCAATAATCCACTCTCGGTAAACAAACCGCAACAACACTGATTTGCTTCACTCACTGTGGTTGAACATGCTGTGTTGACCAAAGTAGCACGCATTTCGGCCACAACTGCATCAAATTTGCTCTGTAAAATATCAGCGGTGATTTTGTCAGTCATAAATCCCTACTACTCAAAACTTTCTATAACGTAAGTGTGATAATGATCCAGCATGGCCTCTTGTTGTGGTAGACCACTATTGTTGTGTCAGGTTCTTCAATAATGGCAGGGCCCGTAATTAAATTCCCCGGCTTAATTTTTGTGCCATCGTAGATATTAGTATCGACCCACCCGAGTTGATCGAAACCAACCCGGCGTGTTCCCTTAAATGCAGGCGATGGGTCTTCAGACTCAAATGGTGTGCTGCGGTATTTTAGTGTGTCACGAACGCCAATAAGATCCGAACGGACATTGAGTACTTCGACGGTTTGATCCGGGCGCTTGAACGAGTAGAGTTGTTCGTGCAATTCATGGAAATCCTGAATTGTTTTATTGAGATTCAATTCAGTTACACGTTTTGTTCTTGACCGTATTGGAACAGTAACTTCGTGTGTCTGACCAACGTAACGCATATCAATAAAGCGATGTAACTGTGTCTCAACTACTCCCGGTGTCTTCTCGAGCAACTCCAGTGCATCATTTTCTATTTCGTCAAAAATATTGTTCAGGTCATCAATCTCAATAGTATTCGAACGACTTATGAAACTCTTGACCTTGGATATTTTAAAATTCGAGATAATACAGCCCAGGGCGCAAAATACGCCGGCGTTCTTTGGAACCAAAATTGTATTGATCCCGAGGTCTTTCGCTTGAACGCCCATGTGCACAGGTCCGGCACCTCCGAATGCCATCAAGGCAAAGTCTCGTGGATCACGTCCTCGAGAAACCGAAACATAACGGATGGCATTGGTCATGGCACTATTAGAGATACGAAATATCCCACTTGCCGCTTCCTCGGTCGACATGCCCAAGGGTTGGGCGATTTCTTTCTCTATTGCTTTTTTTGCTGCCTCAATGTCCAGTTTAATTTCACCCCCACCGATCGTACCTGGATTAAGATAACCTAACACCAGGTTTGCATCAGTAACCGTAGGTAAGGTTCCATTACGCCCATAACAGGCTGGACCCGGATCGGATCCCGCACTCTTGGGCCCGACTCTAAGGGCACCTCCATCGTCAATCCAGGCAATAGAGCCTCCGCCAGTACCAATGGAATGGATGTCAATCATGGGTGTTGCAACCCGGTATCGACTTATCCAGGAATCCACTCCAATGTCTGGCCGGCCGTTTTTGATCAAACAAACGTCATAACTGGTACCACCCATATCTACTGCGATCAGATCCTTGTAACCAGACCATGCCCCTACGGATACCGCCGCAGTAACACCCCCCGACGGTCCTGATTGAATGAGTTCAACCCCCCGTTTACAGCAGAAGTCGACATCCATCACCCCACCGTTCGAAAGCATTATGAACAAACGACCTTCAAAGCCAGCTTCATTTAAACTTATTTCTAACTGACGCAGATAATTACTGAGTTTCGGACTGAGATAGGCATTTAGTATGGTCGTGCTGAAGCGTTCGAACTCTCGAACCTGTGGCAAAACTTCACACGACAATGAAACATGTGCCGCAGGATATTCTTCATTGATAATATCCCGGATACGAAATTCATGTTCATTGTTCTTAAACGAGAACAAAAGACACACTGCAATAGATTCGACGTCAAGTTGTTTTAATGTACGTGTGGCTTTTCGCACTTCATCTTCGTCCAGGGCAAGGACAATTTTCCCCAAATGATTAATTCGTTCTGTCACACCTAACCTACGTTGTCTTGGTACGATGGGAAACGGTGCCGGAAGTCGGATATCAAAATGATCTTCCTTATAGCCCGTACGCAGCTCGATGATGTCGCGAAATCCCTTAGTAGTGATGAGTCCGGTATTGGCTCCGGAGTATTCAAGCATGGTATTGGTAACAACTGTTGTACCAAGAACGAGATTGTCGGCACTTTTCAGAAAGTCATGTATATCGAGGTCGAAATGTTCAGCTGAGGTGTTGATGGCATTCATAATGCCGACGGTTTCATCTTTAGGTGTAGTCAACACCTTGCCGCTGAAAATATTATCCGAACTGCGGACCACAAAATCGGTAAACGTCCCCCCAACATCTATTCCAATTTCATAACTCACTATGGTACGCCTCTAATAAATATTCGGACTTCAATTGTTTGTCTATTTGTTATCAATCTAAATTTACACAAATTTTAATCTAATTACGATTCTATTTCTATATTACAAAAAAGAGGCCCAAAGAATAATCTATTTTTACCGT
>PVMK01120856.1_pt1 | contig 10584 bp, 8 predicted proteins | sample 1853481 | NCBI WGS metagenome assembly PVMK01 (sample SAMN08533507, study PRJNA380276) | Marine sediment metagenome, whole genome shotgun sequencing project. | reverse complement strand
CCAGCTTCAGTACTTCTTCAGAATCGCCTATCACGATCAATCCGCCGGTTTTCCCCTGCAGGATATATTCCATACCCAAACCGAGTTCAGTACCTGGAGCGATCTTACGGAGACTCTCCAGCAATAGTCCTTCTTGATTCTTATTATTCATAGTCTTAAAAGTTAATCATCCAATATTATACTTATTATAACAATTTTATTTAAAAACTGTTAAATAACATATCCTAAAAAACTATACTTTTAAGACGCTGCCGGAGCTACTAAGTTTCTTAATTTCGAATTGCATTTTGCCGCTTTTTGATTTCACGACTACTTTTTGCCCTGATGTTCCTTCACCGGCAATGATCTTCTCAGATATTGGGTCCTCGATAAGATTCTGGATGGCCCTTCTCATAGGCCTTGCACCCATTGCAGGGTCATAGCCTTTTTCAAGAAGCAGGTCCTTTGCGCTCTTTTTAATATCGATCATGATACCCTGCAGCTCAAGCGCCTGTCCAAGCCTTGACATCATAAGGTCCATTATATTAAAGACTTGTTTTTCTGTAAGTTTATGGAATACTATAACTTCATCTACGCGGTTTAAAAATTCTGGCCTGAATACCCTTTTTAACTCACTCATGACCTTTTCCTTTATCTCGTCATAAGAAAGATCTTCTGTATCTATAGTCTTAAATCCCAAAGGTGTGTTCTTCTGTATCTCCCTTGCTCCGAGATTTGAAGTCATGATTATCACAGTATTTTTGAAATCGACTCTTTTGCCCTGTGAATCAGTAAGGTGCCCGTCTTCAAATATCTGTAGAAGAATATTAAACACATCGGGATGGGCCTTTTCGATCTCATCAAGTAGTATTACGCTATAAGGTCTCCTTCTTACCATCTCAGTCAGCTGGCCACCTTCATCATAGCCCACATATCCAGGGGGCGAACCTACAAGCTTGGAGACAGAATGCTTTTCCATATATTCAGACATATCCACCTGTATGAGCGTTTCTTCCTTCTCAAAAAGAAACTCCGCAATGGTCTTTGCAAGCTCTGTCTTTCCCACACCTGAGGGCCCCAGGAACATAAATGAACCAATCGGTCTTTTAGGATCCTTCAGTCCAGAACGCGATCTTCTGATAGCTTTGGATACTGTCTTTATCGCCTGATCCTGGCCTACAACCCTCTTGTGAAGGCCATTTTCCATATTCATAAGCTTTGATGATTCTGTTGAAGTAAGCTTATAGACAGGAACACCGGTCCAGTTTGAAAGGACTTCAGCTATATCATTTTCATCAACGATCTCTTTGTTTGTCTTTTTTGAACGGCTTTTTTGCTCTTCTATTTCCTTCTTTTCCTTCAGGAGCTGTTTTTCCTTGTCACGCAATTGAGCAGCTTTTTCAAAATCCTGATCCTTTATCGCCTTTTGTTTCTGCTCCACAATGCTTCTGATGCTTGCTTCCAGCTCTTTAAGGTCGGGAGGGGTCATAAGTGTACGTACTCTTACTCTTGAGCTCGCCTCGTCGATCAGGTCAATCGCCTTATCAGGAAGAAACCTGTCGCTGATATAGCGTTGGGACAACTTTGCAGCTGAATTTATTGCCTCATCTGTTATTGTCAGGCTATGAAATGTCTCATATCTTGTCTTGAGACCCTTCAGTATCTCGATAGTCTCAAACACAGAAGGTTCCTCAACAAAGATAGGTTGAAACCTGCGTTCCAGGGCTTTGTCTTTTTCAACATATTTACGGTATTCTGTAACAGTCGTGGCACCTATTGTCTGTATCTCGCCCCTTGCAAGCATGGGTTTTAAAATACTGGCTGCATCTATGGCGCCTTCAGCGGCCCCTGCCCCTACAAGCGTATGGACCTCATCTATGAATAAAATAATATTTCCACTATCTTTGATCTCGGCAAGTACCTTCTTTAGTCTTTCCTCAAAGTCTCCCCTATACCTGGAACCTGCGACAAGTGCACCCAGGTCGAGTGTGAATATCCTTTTGCCTGAAAGATTGGATGGTATCTTATTTGTTATAATGTATTGAGCAAGTCCCTCTACGATGGCAGTTTTTCCTACACCGGATTCACCGATAAGTATTGGATTATTCTTTGTCCTCCTTGAAAGGATCTGTATTATCCTGTCGATTTCCTTTTTTCTGCCGATCACAGGATCGAGTTTTCCATTTTTTGCCAGTTGTGTAAGTTCCCTGCCAAACTGGTTCAACATCTTTAGTGTCCTTTTCGGCATGCTGCCGGCCTGGCTGGTCTTCGGATCAGAATCAGCATAAAGTGACTGCCTGTTCAGTATCTCCTTTACCTTCTCTTTTACATTGCTAAGAGTGATCCCGAGACTATTCAGCACCCTTGCCGCTACACCTTCCCCTTCGCGGAGCAGCCCCAGTAATATATGTTCTGTACCAATATAATTATGTCCCATCTGCAGGGCCTCCCTGAGGGAAAGCTCCAGGACCTTTTTCGCCCTGGGGGTAAAAGGTATGTGTTCATATGACTCAGAGCTTCCTTCAGTGACTACATCTTTTATTGCAGCTCTTATACTATCAAATGCTATATCAAGCTCCTGAAATACTTTTGCAGCAATTCCTTCTTTCTCATCGATAAGGCCCAGCAGGATATGCTCGGTACCAATATAATTCTGCTTCAGGAACCGGGCTTCATCCTGAGCTTTCACAACTACTTTTCTTGCTCTTTCTGTAAATCTTTCAAACATATCTTAATCCTATTCCTCCAGTACTTTCTCTCTTATCAGGTCCGCTCTCTTTAAATCTATATCATCATCTGAAACTGGTCCCTCTATCTCAAAATTAGAGATTATATGAGAGTCACTAATTATATTAATAAGTTCAAATAAATCAAAGTCCCTGGTTTTTTCGACAATTCCCAGATCGAGTCCGAGTCTTAAAATCGATAATAGCTCCAGAGCCTCATCAAAAGATAATATTTTTGCATATTTTAAAAGGCCATAAGAACGATATACATTATCTTTTGCTCCGAGAAGGTCCTTTTTAACCAGTTTCTTTCGGGAATTTTCTTCCTCCTCAATTATATTTAAGCAAATTGCCTGCATTTCTTCAACTATCTCTTCTTCACTCTTGCCCAATGTCTTTGAACTTGATATCCTGAATAGATTACCAATGATCTCGGAGTTTATACCTGAAAAACCGCTTATAGAGCAACCTACTTTTGTGAGATTCTTAATAAAATCTGCTATCTCCGGACTAATTGCAATTGCCGGAAGATGCGTCATTATCGATACTTCAAGCGCTGTGCCCAGATCAGCAGGGTTTGCAGTAAGGTATCCCCATTCCTTATCAAAGGAAAATGAAAGCCTGGATTCAAGTAATTTTTCTATTTCTCCAGTTATCGCATACCCTTCTTCTATGCATGAACCCCGGGATGATACCTGTATCCTTATATGATCATCCCAGCACAACAATATGGAAATGGCACTATCTTTCAAGGAAAGATGTGGAGATAGCAGTATCGCCCTTCCTGATAGTTTTGATACGAATTCTTCATCGATCTGGTAATCATCGAGGATCATCTGTCTCTGTACTCTAGTAAGCCTTGAGAGCCGGTGAAAATGAAAATCAGGAAGTCCGTCCATACCTTCTACGCAATTCTGGACAGTTCTTATTATCTTGGTTCTTTCATCAAGGGTGCTGGAAGAGGGAAACTTATGATTTGCAAGATTTCTGGCAAGGGCTACCCTGGTGCTGAGAATGATGGAGTTTCCGTCCAGGTTTCCGGTTTCGGGTTCATCTCCTGAAAGAAAGTTCCTTGAGTCATTCATAAATATTTTTCTCCAATTGCCTTATCTCGTCCCTTATCCTGGCAGCCTCTTCAAAGTTCTCTATAAAGATCTCTCTTTTTAACCTGTTTCTAAGATCCCTTATACTTTTTTCAAGCTTGATCTGTCCGGTAGTATTTTCCGGAATCTTCCCCCTGTGTTCAATATTTTTATGTATGGCTTTAATGATAGGAAGCAATATGTTTTTAAACTCTCTATAACAGTTTGGACAGCCCATCTTGCCAAGTTTTTTTATATTTTTAAGATCCATGCCGCAGAAAGAACAGGATCTGTTCTTTCTTATTTCAAGATTCTTAAGGTTTTTTAATTCCCTTATGCCGTTTGGCTGGCCTTCATCAGCTTTGAAGATCTTATAGAGGATCTTCGTAAGGTCCTTATAGAAGTCATCCTCTGAAAAAAAGGTAAAATCTTCGGCACATCCTGCGCAGATATTCACCTTTTCAACATTATCATTCTGCACCCTTATTAAATGAATCGTAGCTTTATTCTTTTTGCAAAAATCACATATCATTTATCATCACCGTCCAGCCTGCAAGCTCAGGCCCCAATTCCCGGACAGGCTCCAATTGGTATTTATTTTACTTAATATTTAAGGTCTAAGAAGCGGGAACAATATCACATCCCTGATAGAGTCGCTTCCTGTCAGGAGCATGACAAGCCTGTCGATACCTATGCCTTCTCCACCTGTAGGAGGCATTCCGTATTCAAGGGCTTTTAGAAAATCAATATCTATTTTTCCAGTTACCCTTTCCTCCTCGTCACTGCTTTTTGCCTGGTTTTTAAATCTTTCCAGCTGGTCCCGGGGGTCGATAAGCTCTGAAAATGCATTAGCCATCTCTTCTCCTCCTATAAAGAGTTCAAATCTTTCAGTCAGGTTTTCATTATCCGGATGTTTCTTCGCCAGAGGAGATATTTCTATAGGATAATCCTTTATGAAAGTTGGTTGGATGAGTTTTGGCTCAACTACTGCTTCAAATATTTCATTTATTATCTTTCCGGTACCCCACTCTTTACTGACTTCGATATCAAGATCTTTGCAGATTTTTTCCAGGTCAACCCGTTTTGTTGAGAAGTTTATTTTTATCTTTCCATAATGTTCTATTGATTCCAGCATGGTAAACTTTTGCCACCCGGGCCCAAGATCTATGTCTTCTCCCCTGTATTTAAAATCTAATTTGCCAGTAGACTCTTCTGCAATATATTTTATTAGTTCTTCAGTCAGCTCCATCAGGTCATTATAGTCGCAAAAAGCCTGATAAAACTCGACCATCGTAAATTCAGGATTATGTTTATAAGATATTCCTTCATTCCTGAAATTACGGTTTATCTCATATACTTTTTCAAATCCTCCTATGATCAATCTTTTAAGGTAAAGTTCCGGAGCGATCCTCAGGTAAAGATCAATATCAAGTGCATTATGATGTGTGATAAATGGACGGGCTGCTGCCCCACCAGGTATAGACTGCAACATAGGAGTCTCTACTTCTAAAAATCCCCTGCTATTAAGAAACTGCCGCAATGCATTTATTGCCTTTATCCTGGTAATGAATACTTCCTTAACATCCGGGTTGACTGTAAAATCCAGATACCTCTGCCTGTAACGAAGCTCCTTATCCTTAAGTCCGTGCCACTTCTCAGGAAGGATCCTGATGGATTTACTTAAGAGTTCAAAACTCTTCAAACCAAGCGAAAGTTCACCTGTCCTTGTAACAAATATGCTGCCCTCTACTCCTATCCAATCGCCAATATCAAGTTGTTCGGAGAATGAATTGTATTTTTCCTCCCCGAGGCTGTTCATGCTAAGAAAAAGCTGCATTTTTCCTGTAGAGTCTTTAATATCACAAAAAGTAGCTTTGCCATGTCTCCTGAATATCATGATCCGTCCGGCTATCCTATAAAAGCCTTCCGCTTTCTCTCCGGCCGAGAGTGATGAATATTTTTCCCTTAAATCAGAAATATTAATTTTTTTCTCAAATTTGCTGCCATAGAGCCTGACCCCCTTATTCTTAAGGGATTTTATTTTATCAAGCTTTGCTGCAAGTGTTTCAGCAAGAGGCTCTTCAGTCTCCAGTAAATATTCATATTTGTCATCTGTTAATCTGGCCTGTTCATTTTTATTTGTAGAGCCACTGTCATTCATATTGTGGATTTCCTTTAAGATACCTTTTGATAAAAACGGGTTGTCAGTTAAAAACAAGACCCGCTGGATATATATTATTATAGCTCAAAGGCGGGGAAATAAAATTACCATTATTAAAAGTGATTATATTATTTTAAGCACTTTAAGCTTGATCATGCTTTGAGGCGTCTTTACCTGTACCTCATCCCCGGCTTTCTTGCCCAGAAGCGCCATACCTGTCGGGGATTCATCTGATATCTTATGATTTTCAGGATCGGACTCAACTGAACTTACAAGCATGTATTTCATCTTCTTATTCGAATCCAGGTCTTTAACCTCTACTGTCGAACCAATATCTATAATATCATTATGATTATTTCCTTCAATGATCACATGATTGTTCAGGATCTCATTTATCTGTTCTATTCTTCCCTCGATGAACGCCTGTTCATTTTTTGCATATTCATATTCAGTATTTTCAGCAAGATCTCCTGCATTATCTTTTGCATCCTTTAGTCTTTCGGCTATCTCTTTTCGCTTATTGCTGACAAGTTCTTCTCTCTCCTCGATCAGCTTTTCATGTCCTTCTTTGGTCAAACGGTATTCTTTCATTGGTAACTGCCCCCAGTGCTTTGTGTCTTACTTTATTTTTACCGTAAATAAATACATATCAAATAGTTATAATATTTAATTGAGGTATTATATTGTATGAAAATGAAGATGTCAAAATAAATAAAGTGACTTTTGTTGTTGTTCTGCGATATTGTCAAATAAATAAAGCAACTTATAGATAAATATGCTTTAGCTGGGAGTCTGTCTGGGAATTGGGCCGGGACTTATTGGACAGGTTCCTAGCCAAATCTACCCGTGATATAATCCTCAGTTCTCTTATCCCCGGGATTAGTAAATATCTTATTGGTGTCATCATATTCTATAAGTGTGGAAGGTGTTCCAAAGCTTTCCATAAGCAGGAATGCTGTCTTCTGGGACACCCTGGCCGCCTGCTGCATATTATGTGTAACGATGATTATGGTATAATTTTTTTTAAGATCATCTATCAGGTCCTCGATCTTCTGGGTCGAGATCGGGTCAAGTGCCGATGCAGGTTCATCCATCAGTATTATTTCCGAGTCTACAGCCAGGACCCTTGCTATGCATAATCTCTGCTGCTGGCCCCCTGAGAGGTCCAGTGCGCTTGTATTTAATTTACTCTTTACTTCATCCCACAGGGCTGCTTTTGTAAGGCTTGTCTCAATGATCTCATCCAGCTCTTGCTTTGAATGTTTCCTGTGAAGTTTTGGCCCATAGGCAATATTTTCATAGATGGTCTTCGGGAACGGATTGGGTCTTTGAAAGACCATCCCTATTTTTTTGCGGAGTTCGACCACATCTATTGAATCTTTGTATATATCTTTTTCATCTATTAATATATCTCCTTCTACTTTTGTATTGGGAAGAAGATCGTTCATCCTGTTAAAAGTCCGCAAGTAAGTTGATTTTCCGCATCCCGATGGGCCGATCAATGCTGTAATAGTATTTTTTGGTATCTCCATTGAAATACCGCCAAGAACTTTATTGGTCCCATAATAGAAACCATAATCTTTCACTTTTATTTTTGTGCCATTTGCACCCAAAATGACTACCCCTCACATCTACTCGATATTTCCATTCAGAAAATAATAATAAAATAACTGGTAAAGTTTAAATTTAATATTTCTTTAATATTCCATATCATGCTTGAATTTTTTTATTTTCTCCGCCATGCCTTCATCAGAAAGTGCAATGATCTCAATTGCCAGAAGCGCCGCATTCTTTGCACCATTTATGGCTACACATGCTACAGGCACTCCTGAAGGCATCTGGACTATTGAAAGAAGTGAATCCATTCCGCCCAGGTCGGAAGTCTTAATCGGTACACCTATTACCGGGAGTTCGGTATATGAAGCTATGACTCCTGGAAGATGCGCAGCTTTCCCTGCACCGGCTATGACGATTCCTATACCGGATTTTTTCAGGCCCCCTGCAAATTCTCTTGTCTTGTTTGGCATTCTATGAGCTGAAAGTATATGGGTCTCGCATTTTACCCCGAAATCTTTAAGGGTATCCGAAGCATTTTTCATTATGGGTTCATCGGATATGCTTCCCATCACAATAGCTACTTTCATTATATCCTTTTTCATCCGGCATCCTCCTCTGCCTTATAGGCTATATCTTTTCTGTATTGCATTCCATCAAAGTTTATCTTACTCATGGCATCATAAGCTTTTCTTCTTACTTCTTTAAATCCGGGGGCCAGTGCTGAAAGGCCCAGCACCCTTCCTCCATCGGTAGCGATATTTCCGTCCTTTTTCCTTGTCCCGGAATGGAATACAAAAGTATCATCATCGCCACTTAAATCATCAAGACCGGTGATAATATCACCTTTTGAAGACGAGTCAGGGTATCCGCGTGATGCTGCCACTACGCATATGCATTTATCACTGCTCCAGGAAAGAAAGTCCACTCCAATGTTCCCTTCTGCGCATCCCATAAGAAGCGGTACCAGGTCATCATCAAGTCTGGGGAGGACTGCCTGTGTTTCAGGATCACCGAACCTGCAATTGTATTCAAGGAGATAAGGTTCGCCTCCACTTACCATTATTCCCGCATAAAGGATACCGCGGTAATCAATATTTTCTTTTCTAAGTGCCTCCGCAGTAGGATAAATAATATTATCAAGTGCTTTTTTTGTAAACACTGCTGCTTATCATCGGGACCGGGCTATAACTTCCCATGCCTCCGGTATTCTTACCTTCATCGCCGTCAAAGATCCTTTTATAATCCTGGGCAAGATCCATAGGTATGATCTTTTTCCCATCAGAAAGGCACAGCATGGATGTCTCGTATCCGGTAAGAAAATCCTCTCCGATCACCCTGTCTCCTGAATCCCCGAATACCTGGCTTACCATACAGTCATCCAGGGCCTTTATGGCCTCACTGGTATTCTGTACTATAAGCACTCCCTTTCCGGCCGCAAGACCATCAGCTTTTATAACTAAAGGAAATTTATTCTGATTTTTAATATATGCTACAGCTTCTGCGTATTGTGATCTTTCAAAAACTAATGCCTCCGGTGTCGGAATACCATATCTGGATAACAGGTCCCTGGTAAAAACCTTGCTGCCTTCAAGCATGGCAGCATCCTTTTTGGGGCCAAAGGTTAAGATCCCACGGTTCTCGAGATGATCGGCAATTCCTTGAACAAGCGGTACTTCGGGTCCGACTACGACAAGTCCTATGTCATTAGCTTCAACAAAATCAGTGATCAGGCTAAAACCGCTTTTTCCAATATTAAGTTCCACACATTCAGCTACTGAACTGATCCCGGCATTTCCCGGAGCGGCATATACTTTGTCTACAAGGTCGCTTGCTGCAATTTTCCAGGCCAGGCAGTGTTCCCTGCCGCCGCCTCCGATTACTAATACCTTCAACTTGCTCCTTTATGGTTCAGGTTCCTAAATAATAAGGGTCGATCGGTTATTTGAGTCAAAAAGTCTTTTTTTTAGATTATTGTCCCTGATGATTATCTGGCTCCTCTCGGGTCCTACACTTATCATAGAGACCGGCACCTTTATTATCTCTTCTATATTTTCTATATATTTCCTTGCTGCCGCGGGCAGATCTTCATAATTCTTGATCCCGGTGATATCTTCTGACCATCCTTCAAATTCCTCATATACCGGAGTACATTTATGGAGTATGGTCTGGTGGCATGGAAGATTTTTATAGACTTCTTTTTTATATTTATATGCTGTACATATCTTTATTTTTTCAAGTCCTGAAAGTATGTCAATTTTTGTAAGTGCTATACTGTCAAGATAGTTAAGCATCGCAGAATATCTAAGAACCACGGCATCTAACCAGCCGCATCTTCTTGGTCTTCCGGTAGTGGTCCCGTATTCATGACCCTTCTCCCTCAGCAGGTCGCCAGTATCTCCCTTGATCTCAGTTGGGAAAGGTCCTGATCCCACCCTGGTAGTATAGGCTTTCGCAATACCTAAAACTTCATCCAGCCTTCCGGGACCTATTCCGGCACCGATGCATGCTCCTCCCGAGGTAGTAGACGATGAAGTAACATAAGGATATGTTCCCTGGTCTATATCAAGCATGGTGCCCTGGGCACCTTCAAATAATACGCTCTTATTCTGGTCAAGGAACTCATTTATCATAAAGGCCGTATCTATTATATACTTGCCTATTCTCTCAGCATAAAGCATATAATCTTCATATATCTCCCCTGGATCCAATGGCTCCATACCATACACTTTTTCTATGATAGCATTCTTAAGAGAGAGTTCTTCTTCCAGCTTCACCTTAAATATCTTATGGTCAAGAAGATCCTGTGTCCGTATACCGGACCTGGAGGCTTTATCAGAATAAACTGGCCCTATCCCCTTATGGGTCGTACCAATTTTTGATTTTCCGAGACGGTGTTCTCTGGCTTTATCGAGGACTATGTGGTAAGGCATCACCATATGTGCCTTACAGCTTATCTTGAGATTTTCAATATTGATGTTCTTCATCTTTAAGTTATCAAGCTCGTCGATCAATACTGCAGGATTTAAGACTACTCCATCCCCTATGACGCAGGTAACTTCAGGGATACTATACCCTGAAG
>PVMK01116510.1_pt1 | contig 10585 bp, 14 predicted proteins | sample 1853481 | NCBI WGS metagenome assembly PVMK01 (sample SAMN08533507, study PRJNA380276) | Marine sediment metagenome, whole genome shotgun sequencing project. | reverse complement strand
ATATTTTGTATATCTATGTCAATCTCTAGTTGTTGTTTTGCAGGAAGTGCATTAAAATCATGAATATTTGTTTGTAATCTCCTTTCAATTCCAATAAAATCAACTTGGTCTGAAATTGGTGTATGAAAGAAGTTAAAATTCATGTATGTTCCAATTACTAATTCTTCAATACTTGATTTTTCTAGATCTTTTCTTGAGATTATTCCTTGTTTGATTTTTGCTTCTGATTGTTCTTTGTAATCTTTGAAAGATGAAACTGTAAAGAATGCTCTCTCCAATGGTCTATTTTTTTCTTGAACCTTAACAATGCAGGGTCTGTTGATTCTTTTTGGATCTTTAAATAATTTAGGATATTTTATTCTAGATTTCTCTAACAGATAATATTGTCCTTTCTTTGCAGTTCTCTCTTCTGCTTGGAATAATTTACGATTTCCAAAAATTGGTACTTTGAATGTATTCTCTATTGTTTTGTATCCCAGATAAACTGTCAGTGATCTGTGTGGAACTATGATGGTATTTGATTCACGTAACTTTTTCTGAATTTTGGCTGAAGCCATATCTTTGAATTTATCTAACACAATGATTTCATCTGCAATTCTAGAAAATCTTTGATATGGTACTTCTCTTCCTTTTTGACAAAAAACACTAGTCTGAAAGTTCTCATCTTTTGCACCATCCATAATTTCAAGTGCAGAGTGACTGCCAAGAACTCCTATTCTAACATCTGAATATTCATTAACTATTTTTTTTATCTCAGAACTACTAATCACACTATTCTTAGATTATGGGATCTAATATAGCTAATTTCCAATTTATCAAATAGGCGTAAATCACAAGCTTTTTTTTAATTAATTTCTCATATTAGATGTGCTGTATTCTTTTGAGTTACAGATGTTAGGTGTACTTTTGCTACCTGTAATGGCAGCAGCAGGAATCACATTGTGGCTTAAACGCAGCAAAGCAAGAAAAGAGTTAGAGAAAACTGCAGAAAACAACGACGAGCAAAATCTTTAGTGCTAAACACACTACTCCATCTAATACATAAAATACTATAGTCTCCAAGATTAATTATTGAAACTAATCATTGGTATCACTGGCAGCACTGGAGTGATTTATGGAATTAGAATGCTTGAGACTCTCAAAAAACTTGACGTTGATACTCACTTGATTATGTCTCAGTGGGCTGAAAAATGCATTTCCATGGAGACTGAATATACAACTGATTATGTAAAATCACTTGCAACTAGTACTTCAGATGAAAAAAACATGGCATCAAGTGTTTCAAGTGGAACTCATAGAGTGGATGGAATGATTATTGCACCATGTAGCATGAAAACATTATCTGCAATTGCAAATGGATATGATGAAACATTAATTGCAAGAGCTGCTGGTGTCACAATAAAGGAATCAAGAAAATTAATTTTAATGGCAAGAGAAACTCCCCTTTCTGCAATTCATTTAGAAAATATGTTAAAGTTATCTAGATTGGGAGTTGTAATTTTACCTCCTGTGACTGAATTTTACACAAAACCCAAATCAATTGATGACATTATTAATCATGGAGTTGGAAAGTGTTTGGACCAGTTTAACCTAGAACACAATTTATACCCTCGATGGGGTACTCTATAAACTACCTTTGACAAAATTCTCTTTAGAAAAAACAGTTAATGCAAAACAGGAAATTGTTTTTAAAATATTATCCAATTATGAAAACTATCAGAAATTACTTCCTCAACACTTTCCTTCAGTACGAGTACGTTCTGTTCGAGAAAATATTTCTGTAGTAGAAGAACACATGAATCTTGGAGATTTGGAATTACTAATCATGGCAAAACATGTTACTAAAGAACCAATTTTACATGAGATTTTTGTAATTGGAGGTGATGCTAAAGGCAGCTATATCAAACAACAATTCATTAAAGTTTCAGAAACAACAAAAATTATAGTTGATGTTGATTTGAAATTAAAGGGAAAAATGAAGATCTCAAACATGTTTGGGAAAAATAAGTTTGAGCAAGATTATTCTAAAATTTTAGATGATTTTGCAAAAATTGCTGAAAATTAGTCTGATTTTACTTCTTTATCTTTGGTGATGTTGTCTATTTCTCCTTTGAAGTCTTTGAGTTCTTTGTCCCCTTGGATCTTTCCTTTCTCAAACTCTCCTTTGGCTTTACCAAATGTTTTTGCAAGTTCGGGAATCTTTTTTGCACCAAAAATTAACACACCAATTACTACAACTAATACAATAATCTCTGTGCTTCCAAGCATACTAATAAAATCTCATGATTTTAGATTTAAGTGTTCAACTTTTTACGTTCTTTACGCTCAATGACTATCATGCCTGCCACATAAAGAATAATCATTGGAATTGCAATAAACCACATTGTAACACCGCTCCCATCTGGTGTAATTACTGCACCAAAAATTACAATTGCAACAATTGCATATCTAATATTTTTTCTCCAAAAGTCTGAATCCACCATCCCTGATGCAGATATTGCATACATTACAATTGGAAGCTGAAATGAAAATCCAAATGCCAATAAAAATTGTAAAACAAAAGTAACAAAATCCATAATATTTAGAAAAGTTAATAGTCCTGCAGATTCTCCATACCTATACAAAAATTCTAAAATATACGGAATTACAAAATTGTAAGAAAATATACAACCTGCAATAAATAGACCTAGTGCTGGAATTGAAATACTTCTACTAACATTGATTTCATTTTCTTTTAGTGCTGGTTTGATAAATCCTACTAGCTCTCTGATGATAATTGGCATTCCAACTACAACACCGACAAGGGCTGCAATGTATATTTGAGCAAAGAAAGCTTGGCCTGGTGCTGTTTGAATTAATTGAACATCTTCTGGAACAAGATTGTGTTTCATATGATTAGTAATTTGTGCTGCAATGTTGTCTAATGGTTCAGGTATGGGATAGTATAATGTAATTTGTCCTACTTGAATTGGCTCTGCATGAAAAAATAAAATAACTGCAGTAATGATGCCAATAACTAGTATAATTCTGAGTAGTCTTTTTCTTAATTCTTCGAGGTGCCGATTAATTCCATCAAGCTCTGACATCTAATATCTTTGTGTTTTATGGTATATCAATTATGTGGGAATTGGTAATAGTTTTGCTTCTGGCAGTCCTGCTTCTTTGAGTTGTTCAGTTGTCAAATCCTCAAACTCTAAAGAAATTATGGCCTTTGTATTGAATTCTGATTCCATCTCTTTTGCCAGGTCTCCAATGTCTTTACTGGAATAGATTTCTTTTGAGTCTTTAAGGAAAATCCTGTCTCCTTTTTCCAACTCTTTACCATTGAATTTTCCTTTAAGAAAATTGGTGATTACTGGAAGTTCTTTTCTGTCAATATTGTTGTAAAAGTAACAAATTCCTTTTACTGATTCATAATCATATGCAGTGCCATGTTTGTACATGAAAACACCGATGAAGATATTCTCCACTTCTGGTTCTCTGACGCATTTAATTTCCCAGTTTAGTAATTTACTTTCATCATAACTAAAACCATCCACCATTTCATCTGATGTGATTTTCCAATATCTTGATCTACCCATTATGTAATGTGGTGAAATATTCTATTATAAATTCCAATGTTTACTTGATGAGTAAATGTTGTGAACTTGCTTTTATATTAAATCCCCGTATCTGATTCATGGGAGATAGAATAACTATTGTATTGAACTCAACAAATGTTGAAAAACTTCGAAACATTCAAGCAAAGATGATTAAAACTTCTCCGAAATCCATCAGCTTTTCACATGTTCTAAATCTAGTAGTGACTGAGGGTCTCAAAAAATTCAAAGCATAATACAATTGCAAAGTTTTTCATGGACTGTCTCTATTTTTAATTATGAACTGTTGTATCTTTCAAAATTTGTTTAAATGCACAAAATTATTCGGAAGATAAATTAATCTCGATTGGAATTTGAAATTCATTAATGACGATTTTTACTGTTAATGTAACAATTGAAAACAAACCTGGCATTAGTGATCCTGAAGGGGATACTATTCTGAATGATCTGGTTCTAAAAGGAACCCACAAAACAGTTTCTAAAATCAAGACTGCAAAGATGCTTAAATTCACAATCAAAGAAAAAGATAAGAAAACTGCTCAATCAAAAGTACAAGAGATCTGTGATGAATTACGAATATACAATCCTATGGTTAGTAAAGTCACTATAGATATTTTTGATGCTTAGAATTTTTAAATTAGATTCCAATTAAATATCGCTTAATGTAAATATAATTGTGAAAGTCGGGGTTGTAGTTTTTCCTGGTAGTAATTGCGATCGTGATATGTTTCATGTATTAACTGATGTCTTTAATTTTGATGCCCAATACTATTGGCATGAAAAGAGCCTTCCAAAAAATATTGATGCCGTAATTCTCCCAGGTGGATTCTCTTATGGGGATAGATTAAGAGCTGGTGTGATTGCTGCGCATAGCCCAATAATCAAAGATGTAAAAAAGATGGCTGAAAAAGGAATTCCGATTTTAGGTGTATGTAATGGATTTCAAATACTAGTAGAATCTGGATTACTTCCTGGGGGTTTTGCTCAAAAATGATTCTCTTAACTTTATGTGTGAATGGATAAATTTGATTGTTGAAAATAATAAAACTCCATTTACAAATCAATTCAAACTAAAACAAAAAATCCCAATTCCTATTGCAAATGGTGAAGGGTAAATACTATGTAGATGATGACACACTAAAAAAACTAAAGAAAAAAAATCAAATTGTTTTTCGGTATGACAAAGTTGTAAATGGTTCTTTAAACAGAATTGCAGGCGTATGTAATGAAGATGGAAATGTTGTTGGAATGATGCCTCATCCAGAAAGAGCTGTTGAATCTGAAATCAATCCAATTGATAATAAACCATCATCACTAATTTTTGAATCACTGTTAGTAAAAATGGGTGAAAGTAATTGAGTCTAGAACCTGAGGAATTAAATGAATTAAAATCCAAAATTGGTAGAGATCCTACATCAACAGAACTACAAATTGTAGCTGCTGAATGGTCAGAACATTGTTCTTACAAATCATCAAAGAAGCATCTCAAAATGTTACCAATGACAGGACCACTTGTAATTACTAAGAAAGGTTATGATTCTGGAGTATTAGATGTTGGAGGAGGTTATGTTGTAACTGCACATATTGAAAGTCATAATCACCCATCGGCTGTTGAGCCATATGGCGGGGCTGCAACAGGAGTTGGTGGTGTGGTTCGAGATATTTTATCAGCTGGAACTAGACCTATTGCAATATTTGATGGACTGCGTTTTGGAAATATCGAAAAAGACAAGCATGCAAGATGGCTTTTCAAAAATGCTGTTACTGGAATTGCAGATTATGGAAATTGTTTAGGAATACCAACAATTGGGGGTGAAGTTGAATTTGATGAATGTTACAAAAACTATGCACTAGTTGATGTTGCATGTGTAGGATTTGGAAAAAAAGAAAAACTGATTAAAAATCACGCCAAAAAAGGCGATATTGTAGTGTTGATGGGGGGCTCTACAGGCAGAGATGGGATTGGTGGTTCTCAATTTGCTTCAGATTCACTAGAGTCTGAAAACCGTTCTGCAGTACAAATCCCTGATCCTTTTATTGAGAAATTAATTATTGAGGCAATTCTTGAGGCAAGAAATGACAAACTCATTCATGCACTGAAGGATTTAGGTGGCGGTGGGTTGTCTTGTGCAATTTCTGAAACTGCAGAAACTTTGGATATTGGAATAGAGATGGATGTGGATAAAGTTCATACAAAAGAATCAGATATGCATCCAGATGAAATTATGGTATCAGAATCTCAAGAAAGAATGTTGATTATTACAAATAAAGTTAAACTAAAAAAACTACAAGCAATTTGTAAAAAGTTCCGTATTGGTTGCTCTGTAATTGGTAGTGTGACATTTGATAATAATGTTCATGTAAAAAAAGGCAATAAGACATTTGCAAACATTTCTGCAGACATTGTTGCAAATGCAACATTACTTGATTTACCATCAAAAAAACCAGTCTATTTGGAAACCATTACGCAAGAAAAGAATCTCAAACCAATAAATGATTATTCAAAAATGATGATGAAGTTATTGGCATCACCAAACATTGCAAGTAAGATTTGGGTGTACAGTCAATATGATCATGAAGTAGGAATTAGAACTGTGATAAAACCTGGAGGTGATGCATCTGTATTAAGACTAGATAATGGAAAGTTTCTTTCAGTCAAAATTGATGGTAATCCAAAACAATGTTACATTAATCCTAGAGAAGGTGCAATTGGTTGCTTTGAGGAGGCATGCAGAAATGTTGTTTGCACTGGAGCAAAACCCATTGGCATGCTTGATCATCTTCAATTTGGAAATCCAAAAGATCCTGAAATATTTTGGACATTTTTAGAATCACTAAAAGGATTAACTGACTTTGCAAAAGATTTCAAAATACCCTGCATTGGGGGCAAAGTGAGCCTGTATAATGAAACTCCTGAAGGGCCAATCAAACCAACACCCATAATTGGTGTTTTGGGGCTAATTGATAAAATTCCACTTGTTCCACAAAAAATTACAGAGGGTGATTCTCTTGTAATAATTGGAGATACCAAAGACGAGATGGGTGGTTCTGAATACTTTGAATATATTCACAACTTTATTGGAGGGAAATGTCCTTCTGTTAACTTTACAGAATCCAAAAAAAATATGAAAATTGTATTAAAAATAATTCAAAGTAAACTCTTAAAATCTGCACATGATTGCTCAAAGGGCGGCCTGGCAGTTGCAGTATCTGAACTTTGTATGACAAACCAAATTGGTTGTAATATTTCATTAGATAATGTCCCTGGCGAAAAATTAAATGTTGATAGAATTTTATTTTCTGAAAGTCATTCTAGGTATCTTTTGGTAATTGAAAAGAAAAATCTCAAAAAATTAGTGAATATTCTCAATAAGAGCAAAGTTTCATTCAAACTAATTGGTCAGTTTAAAGGAGAAAGAATTCAATTTACAAAGGGAACAAAATCGATCATAGATCTAAGAGTTGATAAAGCGCATGAAACTTGGTTTAATTCGTTAAGGAACTTGATGCTTCATGGTTAAAGAAAATTGTGGCGTAGTGGGAATTTTTAGCCTAAGTGGAACTAATGTTGTTCCAATGGCAATTGATGCATTAAGAGCACTTCAACATAGAGGTCAAGAAGCATGGGGAATTGCTATTCCAAATAAACCACCACTAAAAAGACTAGGACTAGTCTCTGCTGCATCATCAGAATTTAAAACAATCGCCAAAGAATATGCTTCATCTTCTGTAATTGGACATGTACGTTATTCTACAATGGGACAAAGTACACTTGAAAACGCACAGCCTCTAAAAGTAAAAGATCTGTGTATTGCTCATAATGGAACCATTGCTAATGTTCAAGAGTTATCAAATCTTGTAGGGGGTTGTTCATTTACTCCACAAACTTCAAGTGATACACTTGTTGCAGCACAAAGATTAGTTGCATTAATTTCTGAGAATGGCGAGATGGGAAAAGCACTTTCAATTCTCAAAAATGAAATGGTTGGCTCTTATTGTTTTACATTTATCTCTGATGACAATTCTGTTTATGCTGCACGTGATCTAAAAGGATTTCGCCCAATGGTTTTAGGTCATAAAGAAATAGATGATACCTATATTGTTGCATCTGAATCTTCAGCAATATCTGCAGTTGGGGCTGAAATGCAACGAAATGTGAATCCTGGTGAATTAATTAAATTAAGCAAAAATGGATTGGAGACAGAACGTTTCTCTGATGAACCTACACGTGCACATTGTTCTTTTGAATTTACTTACTTTGCACACCCGTCAAGTAACATGGAAGGAACTAACATCTATGTTGCAAGAAAAAACATTGGTAGATTTTTGGCAAAAAAATTTCCAATTAAAGATGTAGATTTAGTAATACCTGTACCTGACTCTGCAAGACCTGCAGCACTAGGATATGCGCAGGAACTTGGTGTACCATTTGATGAAGGTTTGCTCAAAGATAGATATAGTAAGAAAGGCCCATTGCGAAGTTTCATTGAACCTCATCAATCGGACAGAATAGAGATTAATCGATGGATTATTCCAATTAGGGAAATAATTGAGGGTCAACATGTTGTTGTAATTGATGATAGTTTAGTTCGAGGTACTAGCTCCAAGGCAATCATTAAGGCACTAAGACGAGCAGGTGCAAAAAAAATCAGCATGGTTATTACTTATCCTCCAATTAAATTTCCATGTTATGCTGGCATTGACTTTCCAACAAAAGAAGAACTTGCAACATTTTCTGATGGAAAAGAGATGACTCTAGAAGAAACTACTGAGATGGTAAGACAAAGTATTGGTGCAGACTTTTTGGGATACAATGATGCCGAAAATCTTTCAGCAGCTATTGGTATACCCAAAGATTCTATGTGTTATACATGCTCTTCTGGTAACTATGATTCTCTTGGAATCACACCTGAATTTAGAAGCAGAATTGAGATGAAAGGCGAATAATTAGAATGCAAGCTATCTGGAATGATGTTGTAGTAGCTGAAAGTGATGAAACAGTAATAGTGGAAGGAAATCATTACTTTCCATTTGATTCCATAAAAAATGAATTTTTTCAAAAAACTGAACTGACTACACTTTGTGGTTGGAAGGGAATGGCAAACTATTACTCAATTACAGTAAATGGGAAAACTAACAAAGATTGTGCTTGGTATTATGCAGAACCAAATGATGCTGCCATGAAGATTAAGGGAATGGTGGCCTTTTGGAATGGCGTTGAAGTAAAGTAATCATCATGAAAATTAGCCAGATATTGATGGAATCAACTACTCCTCAAATAGCTAAACATTTGATAAAATTTAGAGATAGTACAAACGAAGTAATTGGGAAAATCTGCTCTTGGGGTATTAGCTTGTGAGAGTGATGATCCATCTGTTCATTTGAGTAAAGAAAGATTGTTTGTAAGTCATTCTGAAATATTGCAATCACATGGAATTAAAGATGAAAAAGTATACCCCTATCTTACTGGAAATGATTTTTCTTGGGAGTATAATTCAGAGTTATCACTCATTCTAAAAACACTCAACGATTCATATAATTTCACATTTAAGGAAATCGGAGAATTTTTGGACGTAACATTCGATTTATGAAAAAAGTTAAATCAATTAGAAAAAAATGAAAAGGAATCTCAAAAGATGACAAAGAAAAAAGCAAAGAGAACCTCGGGAAGATTGCAAAAAGGAGAGAAGTTAGGTAGGGAAAAAACAACGAGTTGAGAAATACAAGCGTAAACAACAATTAAAGAAAAAGGGAAAGAAGCCTAAGAAGTATGAATAGATTGATCAGTTGGGCATTTCCTATAGGTGCAATCATTGTAGGACTTTATCTTATCACAGGATTTAGATGATTATCACAATAATCTAGCCACAAAAATGTGTACAGTGTTTATTTTTCATGTTGTCAATTATTATTTAATTATTAGAAAAACAATATACAATTTGTGAAACAGTACACTGTAATCGTTGCTGGAGGTATTACTGCAATTGTATTTGTGGCAGTAGTTTTTGGTGTAGACATTGTAAAATTATCTATTCCCACTGAAGAATATAGTATCTTTGTTGACCCAATTTTAGACAAACAAAGTCTGTTTGTAATGGGTAGAGTAACAATACACAATACTGGCTCTCAATCATTGACAAACATTCATGTAAATTTTGGTGCTGGAGATACTTTAGATCTTAAAACACTCAAAGCAGGACAAAAAATCATACTCTCCCCACCGCCCAATAATCCTATGGAATTTGTTATGATTAGTGCCGATAATGATATCTTTGTGAATAAAGCATATCGTGAGATGCCAAAGATGGTGGGGATGATGGGGTCATGACCTTTTTACTATCAGTTAAATTCAATTATAATCAAGTGTGATTGCTTGAAGTTTCTTACAAGTGGTAAAGTAAAGGACATTTATGATATTGATGATGATACCATTCTTTTCAAGTTCTCAGACAGAGTTTCTGCATATGATGTAAAATTCAAACAAGATATTCCGCGAAAGGGTGAGGTTTTGTGCAAATTTGCAGAATTTTGGTTCAATGAATTATCCGTATCAAATCATTTTGTACGACGTGAATCTGATACTGAGATTGTTGTAAAAAAGATGCAGATGCTTCCAATAGAGTGTGTTGTTAGAGGCTATTTCTATGGAAGTTTGGTAGATAGATGGAAGAAAGGAAAAGTAACCGTACCTGAAGGAACAGACACAACATTGGCTGCAAAACTCCCTGAACCAATATTTGATCCTACCACTAAATCAGAACATGATATTCCAATTGACAAAGCAAAAGCATTAGAGATGAATCTAGTTAGTGATGAACAATACAACTGGTTAGAAAAAACTTCGATTGAAATTTATAAAAAAATGGCAAATGTTGCTGATAGTGTTGGTTTTATCTTGGCTGATTTGAAATTAGAATTTGGAATTTTAAATGGAGAAATCACATTTGGGCGATTCAATTGGTCCTGACGAGTATCGTTTGTGGCCA
>PVMK01174644.1_pt1 | contig 10586 bp, 10 predicted proteins | sample 1853481 | NCBI WGS metagenome assembly PVMK01 (sample SAMN08533507, study PRJNA380276) | Marine sediment metagenome, whole genome shotgun sequencing project. | reverse complement strand
CCCACAGGATGAAGATGTACATGTCGGTAAGTATGTCGAACGTACCGGATACAGCCATGACGGCTGACCAAACACCGATGAATAGCACAGCAACCGTGGGTACGCCGGCGGTAGAAATGAAACCCAGCTGAGGTGGAAAAAGCCCGGCGCGAGCGACAGCGAAGGGAATTCTCGGCCCTGTCAGCAACGTCGTGTGAAGCGTTCCGTAAGCGGAGATCATTAATCCAGCCGACATCAGAGCCGCAACCCCGGGACCGAAGAAACGTATCGCCGCTTCCCTGGCAACTGTTGACGACTCGGGGACGCTTGCTACTTCGAGCGGGGTCAGAACGTAGTAGTAGGCGGCATTGATCATCATGTAGAGAGCAATCACTGTTAGTGTGCCGCCGATGAGCGCACGCGGCACAGTTCGAGCGGGGTTCTTGATCTCGCCGCCGATAAAGGCGATTACCGACCAGCCGTTGTAGCCCCACAAAGCACCGAGTAACGCCGCGCCGAACCCGCTCAAGCCGAGTTTCGCGCTTTCCGGAACACCCTCGCAGGTGCCACCGGCTCCACTCATGGAAAAATTGCTCCACGAGCCGTCAGCCAACAGAAATGCTCCGAGCCCGATGAACAGCACCAGCGCCACCTTCACAATCGTTAATAACGTCGCCGTACGGCCGCTGGAGTGCACGCTCGCGAAATTGATTGCTGTCGCGACGGCTATCGTAACGAGTGGCAGAATTTGAATAGCCAGGGGCGGTAGCGCGCCGCCAGTCAGGTCATTCAGGAAAATGACGAAGATTATCGACACCGCAGCGCCGGATGCGCCTAGCGCGATGGTTCTCGTCCATCCGTAGAGAAACGCCCAACGTCGTCCGAAGGCTGCTCCAATGAAGTGAAATTCACCGCCCGAACGAGGCATCATGGTACCGAGTTCGGCGTAGACCAGAGCGCCGGCCAGCGTCAACAGGCCAGCAACGAACCACACAAACAGCACCATTTCCGGACTACCAACATTGCACGTCATAACCCGGGCTTTGACGAACACACCGGTGCCGATGATGTTAGCAAGAATAACCGCCGCTGCTGGCAACACAGTCAGTGCGCGAACGAGTTGTCTACTGTGATCGGTAGAGCCAGTCATTGAATTGTCATCAGTTCTTGTCGCTTTTCCTGATCGAGAGCACCAACCATAGTCGGTTTGCAGATGCTACGCTCTTAAGGACAGGAAATTCTATCGCGTCGGCGAGGTGTCTATAATGGATAGTGGGCGCACTGTGGCTGTGCGCAGCGATATAAGACCGCGTGAAGCCACCGTGAACGGGCCCGAAATACGGCAGAGCATCCTCCGCAGAGGACTCGCTCCACCGCCACAAAACAAAAGGGGCGGCGGGCCCCTTTTTCCTTATAATTGCTATCCAGTACCTAATCGGGACCGTCAACTGTATGGCCAGTCAAAGGAAAGTTCGTGGATGCGCGTATATGAGTCGGCGAGCATGCTCAAGCACCAGATTCAGATTGCCCCTCGCACTGGCAACCGTGTTCCTAATGCCACAACTTGCAACTGCCGGAAAAATACTCGATTACATCCGTAACTACGACCTGAATGACTATGCTCTCGGGGTCGCCGTCAGCACCCAACAGAATCCCTACATTGGCGCGAAGAATTCGACCATAGTTTACCCGTACCTGAGCAGCTTCAATGACGCGACATTAACCGACGATTGGCTGGTAATTCGAGCAGGCGACATTGGTGTTCGCTGGGTGATGGACAATGGATGGGAGCTGGGAGTCGTTGGGAGAATTCAAACACTCGGTCTTGGAAATAGCGAGGCGGATGAGCTAATCGGCATTTCTGACAAGAAATGGGCTGTCGAATTGGGACCCACGATCGGCTGGCGAGGCTGGCCAGTGCAAATAAATTTTACACTCTATTCGGAAATTACCGGTCATCATGACGGAACCAACAGCAATCTGACCTTTTCTGTGCCATTTAAATTGTCGCGCGGCTATATCGTTCCCACATTCGAACTCGATTATCGCGATTCAGATTATCTCTACTACTACTATGGCGTTACCGACGATGAGGCATTGCCGAGTCGGCCTGCCTATACGCCCGATGCCGAAATCAGCCCAGCCATTAGAGTGCGGTTTGGGTATGAACTGAGTCCAAAATGGCTATTGTCCGGTGGCTTCGGAGTCGAGTACCTGGGCTCGGAAGTCTCGGACAGCCCGATCGTTGAACGCGATCACATATGGTCGGCCCGCATCGGACTTGCGTACAACGCAAACGTATTCCAACCTAGCAGCCGAACCTATACAGGTGGGGACGAAGCTCGTTTCGATCTCAGAATTGGCGCGTTTTACGACTTCGTCAATAGTCAGGTCGTACGCGACACTGCAGATGGCGTACCCGGATCCGAGGTAGATATAGAGGATTTTCTCGGTGCGACTGACGAAGAATTTGTGTTTCAACTCGATGCAAGGTATCGGTTTGGGCACTATCACAGTCTTGAGGCGGGATACTTCGAGCTAGGCCGGCAAGGGTCAATAGTGCTTGAAGAGGACTTTGAGTTTGGCGACGAAGTGTTTCCTGCGGGCGCGGAAATAGACAACAAATTTAAAGCCTCGGTGTTTCATGTAAGTTACGTCTATTCAATGTTGAAAGACGCGCAAAAAGAATTAGGCTTCATGGCAGGCGCGCATATAGTCGCATTTGACACTGTGATCAGCGACAGTTCGACCGGGCAGATACAAAGGTCAAAGGTTAGGTCGCCACTGCCCGTGATCGGACTTCTCGCGTCGATCGCATTGGGGGAAAAGGCCAAATTGGCCGCTAAACTACAGTTATTCAGAATGGACTTCGACCGCTATGAAGGTTCAATGACGTATTTCACGATCGATATTCAACGGCAATTCAGCAAGCATTTCGGCGCCGGCATCGGCTACAACTATTACCGCATGAATATCAGTTCAAATGAGGGCGATGTTAACGGCTACTTGAAGCTGCTGCATCAAGGACCCGTGGCATTCCTGATGCTAAGTCTGTGAGGCAGTGATCGCCAGATCAGGGTCGTATCGCGCTTATCCGGGTCGCCGCCGTGCTTGCATACTGAGCTTATTGGTGGAGGTTGTTGTCCAGGAATGTTCGAAACAACTCGGCCCAGTGTTTGGCGGCATCCTCAACGCTGCCCCAATCCGTTTCTCCAGAACCAACGGTCGCAAAAGTAGGCGTAGCATCCGGATCGGTCTTGTCCGAGTTGTCCGCGGCTCGACCAAGAACACGATCGGTCTCCGAATCCCGAAGTTCCATAAGGAAAAGCAGGGATCCAGGTTTCGCCATCTTACGGACTTCTAAGCGAAGTTGGGGCAAATCACTGCTCGCTGAATTACGCAGATCAACTAAAGATGCTTGTACTTTGAGGACGTTAGGGCCCGGTGTATCGACGATAGTGTAGCCATCTAATTGAGAAAGAAACGCGTCACGGAAAATCTGCCGAATTCGCGCAAGATCTTCCTCAGGCAGCGGGCTTTCAGCAGGCATGAAAATACCCATTTCGTCGGCAAGCAACTGGTCATATTTTCCAAAGTTTGCACCTGTCGCAATTACGCTTGCATCGACAGCGGAATTCGGTGTCACGTCGAAGCTCTGTGTCGTAACCGTTGTGCAACCCGAGACCAGAATAGAGCAGAAAACCAAGCTCCAACCTGTTGCGTACCGCCTGGAATCGCTAGCAATATTTCTGGACTGACAATTGGTCATGATCTGAGTCACCCGTTCACAGTGTACGTGAAGTATCTTTAGCTCCTTATTCTAGCAAGGGTTCCGCAAAAAATGAATGTCATCCGATAAAACGGCGCAGATTAGACTTAGGGAAGCTCTGAGGCTCTGTTACGGTGCGTGAGTGAAAGGCGGGTGCTAGACTACAAAGGCCTCCGGGCGCTACCCTGAAGGTCAGAAATCGGAGATCACAGCATGTGCCGACCAAAACTGTTTCACTACATTCTTGCAATCGCTCTACTGTCGAGCTTTTCGGTTGTAGCCCAGGAAACGCAAAGGCAGACAGATTCGGAGGCAGCGGTTTCGGGAATTCGCGAATCGGTACAAGCGGCGAGGCGGGTGATCGTCAGCGACGAAATGTTTTTTTACCGAGGACGAGGCGACAGAATTCTGGCCGATCTATGACGAATATCGACGAGAGATTAACGCTGTTGGCGACCGCTACGCCAAGCTCATAACCGACTTCGCCGCGCTGTATAACGAGGGGAGAATTACCGGTGGCGATGCAGATATGTTCACTGATACGCGCCTGGATATCGAGGTCTCAATTCTTGCGATCGAAAGAAATATTTGCCGAAGTTTCGCGCCGTATTATCATCCTTGAAAGCGACTCGCTTTTATCAGTTGGAAAACCAAATGAACGCCGAATCGGAGGCGCAGATAGCGATGGCCATTCCGTTGGTGGACCTGGAGTAGGTACCAGGCAAGGATTGTTTTCTGCTGCGCCATTGTTAGCGTTGTGCAGGCACTACATCCCAGGTCATTGAGAAAGACAGGCTTGGGCTGGTTTGCTGCCGTTCTAAGCGCCACCAAACACATAAGAAAGTGAGATTCGAAACGCGAACTTGGTCGTAAATTGCAACTGGTCGTTCAGGTCTCTCGCAAGCGGAATTTTTGCAGCGACGTTTACCGCCAGTGTTTCAGTTATGTGATACTGCACGGCAGGAATTATCTCCAGCCATTTTCCGCCGGTATTCGGAATATCCACGGAATCACGTCTGTCTCTCTCTGCATTGCGATACAGTAAATCAAGGCTGAATCCCCAGGGCGTCAGGGTTTGATACGCGCCACCGAAGGTCAATATAGCCTCCTCACCAAACGCGTAGTCACGGCTATTCTCACCATTTTTTGAATAGCTGCCGCTCGCATAAATTCGGGCGCCTTTCGATTCGTTTAGCGCTCTGGCCCAATATGCCCAGACAATTCCGCCGAATGCCCCGGTCGATGGCTGCATGTCTTCGGATAAATCGACACCCTGATGCGTTGCGTCATCAACACCTACAGGGATTCGAGCACCGACGCCAAAAGTCAGCGAGGTGTCCGAGTATAGCGATATGGTTGTTGGGGAGTACTTGACCATTAACATGCCATCGCCAAGGCCCGAGCTACTGGTTTTCGCGTCGTTAACCTCGCGATTGTGTTCGACAGCGGACAACAGCGCTGATATCGACCACTTGTTTGTGATGCCGCGACTTGCTTCAAATATGACGGCCTCCGACGTTCTTTCCCGGCCGGTCTGGTCCGGAATAGACGTCGAACCCGCAACCAGGTCGCTGACGTCGTGGTACTCGTATGTCGTTGCGAGATACCACTGGCCATCGTTCGGTGATGCCAGTTCCATCGACCCAAGCAAAGGCACAGCAGCGCAACTGCAAGACTGAGCCAATGCCGGCAAGGGCGTAAATGCCAGAGCTAGTACGATACTGGAGACAAGAGTAGACGGTTTCATACTCACGTCTGGTTGAAGTGAAGTTCGACTGTGCTGAAGTGTGCACTCCAGGCAAACCACATAGCCGTATATGAATTGACTGACGCAAGTTGCTCGCCCACTCTCGGGCCAGACACGGCGGTCCCGAAGATGTCCCAGATGTTGCCTTCGGTATCCGACATGACATTGGGCAAGGCATCCTGAATAGGCTCAAATGCCAGAACCGAACCATCCGATAACACGCGGTTGTAAATTGCGGCGTAATTCAATGCTGAGTTGCCGACTACGACGATTGACTGGGAACCAAACTGATCGTTAATCGTTTTCGTCGACAGGCCAAATGCTCCCAGTTGGTAGACTTTGCTTGCGGTGCCGTCGTGGATACCGATGACACGCTGCTTCGGGTGCATACGATTGTCCTGACGCCCGACCCGAAACAAAAATGAGTTCGAATCACGATAGTCGCCATATAAGTAATCGTCATAGCTCCGAACGTGGCCCGTATTTCGGGTCATAACCATCGCGTCGGGGTACATGGCTTTCAGCGTCCGAAATGAAGTTTGCAGCACCTGAATATGATTCGCCTTTTCCCCACTACGATCTCCAAACACCGCAAGTTCAAGGAGTTGCGACCAGACGCTGCCAGTTTCCCGGTCGTACAGCAGCAAATTCGAGTTATACAGAAGCCCCGAAACTCCATAGCTTGGATCTGCGTGCGCTACTATCCCTTGCCAACCGACCGCTGAACCCGTGAGGGGGCAGTAACTCACCGTGAATGGCGCTGTTGCCGGTCCATCGTTGACAATTTCGTGATAGTCCATGATGTCTTCGGGATATGCTTTCACCTGATCGCCGTCGCGTACGAGGATAACCAGATCGCTGTTATCTACCGTGGTTATAGTCGACGCTGACTCAAAATTGGGATTCTGAAGCGCAGGAATCCCGTCTTGGCCTGGGCCACCGTCGGCGATAAACGCCGTCGGGATTAGCCAAAGAGCTGCCGATTCGACGTTCGAGTTGCCATCGCTACCGCAGGCTGAGCCAAGCAGCGGCACAGCCGCGCACAACAAGAAAATTCGAATCCTCGCGGATTGCCTGTTCATGAATGGATCCCCCTGGGTCGTTCCCTGATTTGAACGTCGAATCTGGGAGCGTTAACTAATACAAAGCCAACCTGTTTAGACACGAATTCCGTCCTTTACTGTCGGTGTTACACAATTGACCAGCAGATCCGAGGATTTATTACCGTTTTGGACTCTGATTGCACGCCAAAAAGACGGGTCTGGGGCCGACGAGTCAATAAACGCGGTGCGCGGGGGCGACCCCAGACCCACGGAATCCTTGCGATCGAAGAGAAATCGCGCTCGTATCACCGTGGGATGGCGGATTAAAACGCAAGGTTTATTGTGTCGCGGTTACCGAGCATGGATAATCGCCCGCGGTCCGCGTCGGCTTCTTCGCGACGGTCAACCGTGAACTCCGCCAGGCCCGGAAGGGAGCAACGGTAGCGGCGATACCGGGTGCCGGGGAATCGCTGGCGCGGGCCACCTCCTGCCTTTACGTGCGGGGTGTTTCGGGCTTGCTCCTGCAGGTTGTTGCGATACACTGGCGCATTCACACTGCGATAATCGAAATGCCCCGGTTTCATCTATGAGCTATCTGGTTCTGGCACGCAAATGGCGGCCCAAAAACTTCGCCGACACAGTCGGGCAAGAGCATGTATTGCAAGCTCTGATCAATGCGCTGGAAACGGAGCGATTGCACCACGCCTATTTGTTTGCCGGAACTCGTGGTGTAGGAAAGACGACCATCGCACGTATTTTGGCCAAAGCGCTGAATTGTGAAACAGGCGTGACCGCAGAACCTTGCGGTATATGCAGTGCTTGCAAGGAGATCGATGAAGGCAGGTTTGTCGATCTAATCGAGGTAGATGCGGCATCGAAGACCAAAGTAGATGACACCCGAGATTTGCTCGATAACGTTCAATACGCACCGGCTCGTGGGCGATTTAAGGTCTACATAATCGATGAAGTCCACATGTTGTCGAAGAGTTCATTTAACGCGCTGCTAAAAACTCTCGAAGAACCGCCGCCGCATGTGAAGTTCCTGTTGGCGACCACGGATCCGCAAAAGCTACCGGTCACCGTTCTTTCCAGGTGTCTGCAATTTAACCTCAAACGCCTGACACCGCGACTGATACATGATCGACTAGTTCATATTTGCGAGGCAGAGGGCATTGCCGCGGAGTCTGCGGCAATGGTGCTGCTTGCGAGGTCGGCCGATGGGAGCTTGCGGGATGCATTAAGTCTGTTGGACCAGGCTATCGCTTACTGCGGCGGCACGGTGACGGAAGAGAAAGTTGCGCTGATGCTGGGGACAATTGATCGGGTCCACGTATCCAAATTGTTAAAATTATTGGCTGCGTCCGACGCGAACGGCGTGATCGGGACCATTGCGGAAATTGATGAACAGTTTCCGGACTATGGTCGGCTTTTGGATGATCTTGCCCGGTTTCTGCAACGTGTCGCTGTCTACCAGGTTGTTGGCGATACAGACAGTGATGACGATGCCAGTTTCGAGGCTTTGCCGGATCTTGCCGAGACCTTGTCAGCTGCCGACGTCCAGTTATTTTATCAAACAGCAATAATTGGTCGACGCGATTTGCATTTGGCTCCCGACCCACGCAGCGGCGCGGAAATGACGCTGTTGAGAATGCTGGCCTTCCGGCCGGCGACTGCAGACACTGGTGTGCTTAGCAGCGGTTCGCCTGGTGCCAGGACCCGACCCGAAAGCGGGCGAGGCACCGCCGTCAAGTCAGCTAGTAACGTAGCTCTGGCGACCAATGTAGTAACCGCGCCAACGGGAAGCGGATCATGGCATGGCGAGCCGGAGTGGAATGATTTGATTTCTGATCTGGGGCTCACCGGCGCGGTCAGAATGCTGGCTAGTAATTGTGCTTTTCTGAAGCGTGACGGCAATACCTTGTTTTTCGGTCTTGATCCGCGCTCGGAGTCGCTGCTTACGAGGCAACGCAAAGACGGACTTGCAAGCATTGTGTCAAAACATCTTGGCGAGCAGCTGTCGATCGATATCAGCATAGTCAAGGCGTCTGCCGATGAGTCAGCGGAAACACCGGTACAGGAAGAGAGTCGGCTTGCCGACGAAAAAGTCGCGGCGGCGCGTGCGTCGCTTGAATCTGACCCGAACGTTAAGGCTCTGAAAGAATTGTTTGGCGCGGAGCTAAAAACCGATTCCATTGAGTTGATCAATAAGTCGGTAACTGACGGGCAGGGGAGTACTCAATGAAAGGTGGCATTGGACAATTGATGAAACAGGCCCAGCAGATGCAGGCCGATATGGCGAAAGCACAGGAAGAGATGGCATCAAAAATGGTGACCGGCGAATCCGGCGCGGGTATGGTGCGCATCACAATGTCGTGCAAACATCAGGTGCAGGCGCTTGAGATAGATGACACTTTGATTGGCGATGATAAAGAAATGCTGGAAGATCTGATTGTTGCTGCATTTAACGATGCGTTGCGAAGGGTCGAGAAAACCGTGCAGGATTCATTTTCCGGAATGGCGTCAGGGATTAATTTGCCGCCGGGCATGAAACTTCCGTTCTGATCGATAATTACGCCTTGTCATATTCACCTCTTCTGGTTCAGTTGATCGATGCGCTACGTTGCATGCCTGGTGTCGGACGTAAGTCTGCGCAGCGAATTGCTTTTCATTTGTTGGAGCGAAACCGTGATGGTGCATCGGCCTTGTCTTCGGCGCTAGCCAGTGCGGTCGCCGACATTGGGCACTGTAGTCGTTGCCGCATGTTTACAGAGCATGAATTGTGTTCAATTTGCTCAGGGAAAGGTCGCGATGAGGCATTGCTTTGTGTCGTCGAGTCGCCGGCCGATGTTATGGCCTTAGAAGATGCGACCGGTTTTCGTGGTTTGTATTTTGTCCTGATGGGACACTTGTCGCCGCTTGATGGCATCGGTCCGGAGGAACTTAATCTAGGTGCTTTGGAAAGGCGGCTTGAGGGCGATACCGTTAAGGAATTGATAATTGCTACAAACGCAACCGTCGAGGGCGACGCAACTGCGCACTACCTGGCCGACATGGCGAGTAACTATGGCGTTCAAGCCAGCCGCATTGCTCACGGAGTTCCGCTTGGGGGTGAGTTGGAGTTCGTCGATGGTGGAACTTTATCGCATGCTTTCTATGGGCGCAGAGGTATCGAATAGGGTGGGTCAACAATGACATCGCAGGATTGCCTTTTTTGCAAAATTTCGGCCGGCGAAATTCCGGCAGATATCATCTACGAGTCCGAGACCACCATGGCATTTCGGGATATCAGTCCGCGAGCACCGACGCATGCTGTGATTATTCCGAGACAGCACATCGCCACGATCAACGATATAGAAACAAGCGACCACAATACTATTGGTAGTTTGTTTACGGCAGCGCGTGAAATCGCGAGGCAAGAGGGGCTCTCGGACCGCGGTTATCGTGTTGTTATGAATTGCAATAAAGATGCAGGTCAGACAGTGTTTCACCTGCATTTACATTTGTTAGGTGGGCGCCAACTGGATTGGCCACCCGGCTAAGTGGCTATCGTTGTTTTGCGAGTTTTTCGACGAGGGCCAGTGACCGTCGGTAGGATTCATAGCGGCGGCTACCGATGGAGCGGTCTTCAACACCAGCAATAACCGCACAACCCGGTTCCCTGAGATGCCGCCAATTCGCGAATCGGCAATTGCCGCTGTTCGTCTCATCAAAGAACAGGGTGAAGGCCAATTGCCCAGCGATGTCGATCCAAACAACCCGTTGGAACTCTTGGATATTGACCGCGATGGACATCATGGCGTGTTCGTGCGAATGCGGAATGAATTTGCACACGAACTTGAACAAGCGAAGAAAACTGGCACGACTTTCAATATCGTTCGAGACGTCATCCGCAATCCCGTCGCGAAAGCTCGTGCGGATTATGGGGCGCCACTCATTGCAAAACCCCGACGGACGGATGGGGAAGTTGGCCGTCTTGTTCAGGATCCGTATGCCGTCGAAGTTGGGGAGCTTTTTGACCGCACCTATTTGTTGATGCTGCGGTTACTGC
>PVMK01119949.1_pt1 | contig 10588 bp, 15 predicted proteins | sample 1853481 | NCBI WGS metagenome assembly PVMK01 (sample SAMN08533507, study PRJNA380276) | Marine sediment metagenome, whole genome shotgun sequencing project. | reverse complement strand
ACACAATCCTGCGCCGCATGCCGGATTACCTGCAGGTCATCTGTCCGCAGTTTTCCGCGACCGACGTCAATTTTCAACGCATCCCGACAGTAGATACCTCAAACCCGGAAATCGCCCGCTGGATACCGACACCGGATGAATCAATGGTCGTTATTCGTTTTGCGAATCCACATGGCATTGATTTTTCATACTTGCTGACAATGATTCACAACAGTTTCATGTCTCGCGCCAACTCGATTGTCATCCCGGGTGGCAAGACGGATTTGGCAATGCAACTCATTCTTACACCGATGATCATGCAGCTCGTCGATCGCAAACATCGCGCTGCATAGATCCCAAAGGAGAAATACTATGGATCAATCCAACCGTTACGCAGATCTTTCGTTACAAGAAAAGGATCTTATCGCCAAGGGCGAGCACGTATTGTGCGCCTATATAATGAAGCCCAAGGAAGGCTACGAATACTTGTCGACAGCCGCGCATTTCGCTGCCGAATCTTCTACCGGAACGAACGTCTCCGTTTCCACAACCGATGACTTCACGCGCAGTGTGGACGCGATAGTCTACGAAGTTGACGCGGCGAAAGAAATAATGAAGATCGCTTATCCTGTCGAATTGTTTGACCGAAATATTACAGACGGTCGTGCCATGATCGCGTCATTCCTGACGCTCACCATCGGCAACAACCAGGGTATGGGTGATGTCGAGTACGCGAAGATGCACGACTTCTTCGTCCCGCCCAACTTTCTGCGCCTGTTTGACGGCCCTGCAACAACCATTGCAGATCTGTGGCGCGTTCTCGGCCGCCCCGTCGTCGATGGCGGCTTCATCGTCGGCACTATCGTAAAACCGAAGCTCGGTCTGCGTCCGCAACCGTTCGCCGATGCGGCCTACCAGTTTTGGCTCGGCGGTGACTTCATCAAAAACGATGAGCCCCAGGGCAACCAGTTGTTCGCGCCGATGAAAGAAACCATCCCGTTGGTCGCAGACGCCATGCGTCGCGCACAGGACGAAACTGGTGAGGCCAAGCTGTTCTCTGCCAATATTACGGCGGATGATCCGTTCGAGATGATTGCCCGCGGTGAGTTCATCCTGGAGACCTTCGCCGAGAATGCAGATCACGTTGCATTCCTGGTTGATGGTTATGTTTCCGGACCCACCGCCATTACAACCGCCAGACGACGTTTCCCGAATCAGTACCTGCACTACCATCGTGCCGGTCACGGTGCAGTGACTTCACCGCAATCCAAGCGTGGCTACACGGCATTTGTGTTGTCAAAAATGGCACGTCTGCAGGGCGCGTCGGGAATCCATACCGGAACCATGAGTTTCGGCAAGATGGAGGGCGAGGCCGGTGACACGGACATGGCGTACATGATCCAGAATGACAGTGCAGACGGACCTTTCTACCACCAGGAATGGCTCGGCATGAACCCGACGACACCGATCATTTCCGGCGGCATGAACGCACTGCGCATGCCTGGTTTCTTCGAAAACCTGGGCCACTCCAACCTGATCCTTACCGCGGGTGGGGGTAGCTACGGACATATCGACGGCCCCGCAGCCGGTGCTCGTTCGCTTCGGCAGGCAGAACAATGCTGGAAGGAAGGCGCAGACCCAATTGCGTTCGCCAGAGAGCATCAGGAATTCGCGCGCGCCTTCGAGAGCTTCACGAGCGACGCCGATGCGCTGTACCCGGGATGGCGCACAAAGCTTGATGTCGCAGCGTAAACCACTTCAAAAAAGTGGTGCCTGCCCTGCGGCCATTGTCTGGGACCTGGATGGAACGATTATCGACTCCGCTCCAGATCTCGGCGGTGCTTTGAATACGCTCTTGCACAAACACGGCAAACCACCCGTTGATGAAACCCGTGTGCGAAGCATGATCGGCAACGGCGTTGCGAAACTCATTGAGCGTGGCTTCGCCGAGAGTGATTCTCGCGTCGGGAAGCTTGAACTTCAATCTCTGCAAGCGGAGTTCATGTCTATCTACTGCGCACGAGCGACCCGGCTTTCCAGGCTTTACCCCGGCGCTGAAAGTGCAATCCAGACCTTCCATGAGTCTGGCGCAGTACTTCGAGATCGTGGTCGGCGGCGATACTTTTGAACATCGCAAACCACATCCGTTGCCCTTACGGTCCTGTCTTGATGTGCCGGCAGGGACATCGACTCCACTTTGATGATCGGCGACTCAGCCGTCGACGTCGAAACTGCCAAGGCAGTTGGCATGATGGTCGGAGTAGTGACTCATGGTTATGCACGTCAACCTGTCGAGACGCTAGGCGCAGATTTTCTCATTTCGAATCTTGCGACCCTACCTGGCGAGCTCGGTTTAGAGGAGCATAGGGAACGGGTAGCAAGATGATCAAAGCGATCTTATTCGACGTCGATGGAACCCTGAGCGAAACAGAAGAAATTCACCGCAAATCCTTCAATCGTGCCTTCGCCGTTCACGGTCTGACCTGGCACTGGAGCCAGGCCCAGTATCGGAAACTGCTAGACGTTTCCGGTGGTAAAGAACGAATTCGATTTTACCTGAGTGCCCACCCGGACGATTTCCTCCTGATCAGCAATGTGGATCAGTTCGTGCGCTCGGTTCACGGAACCAAGACGGACATCTATACCCAGTTAGTGCAGGACGGCGCGGCAGAGTTACGTCCTGGCATCAGGGAGCTTATCGCTGAGACCGCTCGACTCGGTATTCGGCGAGCTATTGCAACCACGACCAGCCTGCCTAACGTAGAGGCGCTACTGGGCGCTGCCTATGGGCGTGGTGGCATGGCGCTATTTGAGACCATATGTGCAGGCGACAGTGTTCCTAACAAGAAGCCCGCGCCCGATATTTACCTTGCGACACTTGAGGAAATGAATCTTCGTCCTGACGAATGCATCGCTATAGAAGACTCCAGGAACGGTCTTGTCGCCGCTACCGCCGCCGGCATTCCCACGGTTATAACTCCGGGCATTTATACGAGCGACCAGCGATTTGATGAAGCGATGCTAGTCACTACAGACCTGCAAGCATCGCTACCAGAAATTCTGGACGAAGCCTTGGCGCTTGCCTGAGCTCTACAGGGCAGACATTACCCGGTCCAGCTTCTCGCGTACCGCTGCTGCAAGCGGTTTTACGTCTTCGTCGTCCACCAGCCCCATGACCGCCCCCGGGTCCATGAAGGAGACATGCACTGTGCCACTGTCATCCTGTCGCACCAGAACGTTGCACGGCAACAGCAAACCAATATCGGGAACAGCGGAAATAGCCTGATGCGCGAGTGCTGGATTGCACGCGCCAAGAATTCGGTACGGCGGCATATCTTTATCGAGCTTCTTCTTTAGCGTTGCTGCAACGTTGATATCGGACAGCACACCAAACCCCTCATCGGCTAGCGCGGCAGTCACATTGTCGATAGCCGTGTCGAAATCTGTTGTTACTTCTTTGCCAAAACCAAAATTGTTTTCCAAAACCTTTCTCCATTAGCCAATCGCCCGCTCTTACGGACCGGCTCATTCTACCAACCAACTGCGCCACAGTAAGCCTATTTGAGTACTGTACCCAAAGTCGCGTCGGACCACCTGGTGTTCGCTATCCAGGACGTAGTAGGTTGGAAACCCATGCACTTTCCAGTTCGTTGCGATCTCGGGGCCCGCCATCACAACGGGCATGTTCAGGTCATGCTCGCTGGCATATTCCAGAATCTGCCCGTGCTCTTGCCAGTCAAGAGCGACAGCGACGATTGCCAATTGTTCTTCACTTCGCCATTCGCGCAACCGAACGATATTGTCCGCACTTGCAGAGCAATACGGGCACCAGGGCGCAAAGAAGTAAATCAGGACGGGCTTTCCTTTTAAGTCTTCAAGATCGAACACTTCGCCTTGCAACGTCGTTGCCTGCAGCGATGGGGCTGGTTCGTGATCGGTCGGCAACAGGGTGCGTGCCTGATAGGCACTAATCGCCATGAACGCGGCAATGAACAGCGACACCTCAATGAGCAGGATCAAAAACTTGCGCAGTCGCGACGGTGTTGGGGCTTCCGGGGCATTCATTTGTGGTCAGGGCCTATCCGGTCTCGATAAATACCGGGTTCTGAGTCAGCTATTTCCACCGCCGCAACCACCTTTTGGTAAAACCCACTGACGTGTTCACCCACACCACCAATTACCGCGTAGGCATAGCCAGCTTCGCGCATCGCAGCAAGCGAGGCAACGAGGAGTGCCGCGCCGACACCCAAACCGCGCGCCTTTTCGTCGGTACCTGTGGGGCCGAACATGCCTCTGGCTGTCGCGTCAAAACAGGCGAATCCCAATAGCTCTCCGTCCCGCGTTGCTATGTGACAACTTGCCGGAACGCGAGAGAGCGCGACTTCACATTCGCCGGCCCAGGTCGTGCCATCTGCTCCGAAAGACTGTCGGATCCAGTCGAGTATCAGGTCACGTTCGTAAGCCATGGCATGTCGGATGTTAATGCCTTGTTCGCCGACGTGATCGGTGCGCACGGATACCCCGTCAAGATTGTAGAGTGGTACCAGCATGTCCATTGGAAGCACCTGCGTGAGAGTTTATTGCAGCCGTTCTTTTTCTCTGCTGGGCATTGCGAAGAACTGTATCTCGCCAAGATCACCTTCCAGCTTTTCAAGCGAAGCGGGCGCTTCATTCCTGAGCTTCTCAACCCATCGATTCGCGTCGGTCATATAGTGATCGTAGAGCTGTTTCCTGAGCGGTACAGTCAACACAGCGGGGTCATTGTCGTCATCACGCAATGCGGCGTCCAGCGAGAACGTTTGCAGTGTCGATGACTCCTGCTTGTGCGTCCACGTTCCACTGCAAAGATCGAAGTTGTACAAACTCAGGAACAAATGGCCGTGCCGTGCGATGAACAAGACTGCGTCGATAACGTAGTCCGCTTCCGCATCGTCCATTACCCAGTGCAGTCCGACCCGACACCAGCCCGGCTTCATGCCGCAGTAACCATGCTGCACGGCGCCCCGATACAGCTCCGAGGTATCGTCGTCAATGTCCAACAGCCGGTGACCGTACGGCCCGGCGCACGAGCAGCCGGCACGGGACTGAATGCCAAAGAGGTCATTCAACAAAGCGGTAACAAACTTGTGATGCAGATAGCCACCAACAGGACTCTTTATGTTGAACGACATGATGCCCACCCGCTGCGCAGGATCCGGATTGCCGAGAATTTCGATGCCTTCCTCTTCACCCCATCGATCAAAGGCGCGGGCTGTCAATTCATGCTCTCGCTGATTGATGAAGTCCACACCCACACGGTCTTTGATCTGGAACACGAGGCCCGCTTTGAGTGTTTGCAATACCCCCGGTGTACCGGCTTTCTCACGTTCTTCGATCCTTTCGATGAAGTCCTGGCCTTTCAAGCCAACATAGTCGACCGTGCCACCAGCGCTGACAGTCGGTGGCAAATCCCGGTTGTAAATACGTTCATTGAAAACCAGCACCCCACTGGAACCAGGACCGCCCAGGAATTTGTGTGGAGAGATGAAAATGGCATCTATCGATGGATCCTCATCACCAACGGGCTCCGGGTTCATGTCGACCTCAACGTACGGCGCACAGGCAGCAAAGTCGAAGCAGGCGATGGCATCATGAGCATGCAACAAGCACGAGATGCTTCTAACATCCGAACGCATGCCCGTTACATTCGACGCCGCCGAAAACGAGCCGATTCGAATTCGATTCTGGTAACGCGGATCTTGCAAAAGCTCCTCGAGGTGCGACAGGTCAATGTTGCCACTGGCATCCATTTGAACCTGGACCGTTGTTGCCAGCGATTCACGCCAGGAAATCTCGTTGGAGTGGTGCTCGTAGGGGCCGATAAAAACAACGGGCTGCGACTTGCGGAAAAGGTCCCCAACATCCTCGCAGCTCATTTTTGCATCGGAGTCCGCCAGTATGTCGCAAATGTTTTTTCGAGTCGCGGGGGGCAACGCAACGCCAACAAGTTGCTGCAGCTTGTCGATAGCACCGGTCGCACCTGTTCCACAGGCAATAATGCGTCCGTTCGGGCCTGCGTTAACCGACTTCTTGATGCTCTCCTCAGCCTCGTGCAGGAGTTGGCGCATGCTGCGGCCGGTGATGTCGTCTTCCCTATGCGTGTTCGCATAGATTCTTTGCAGACCCTGCAGATACGATTCGACAAACCGCAGGCAACGTCCCGACGCCGTGTAGTCGCAATACGACATAAGTCGCTCACCGAATGGCGTTTCAAAGGTCGAATCCACGCCAACAATTTGTTGGCGAAGATAACTTGGGTCTATTGTGGGGTGCTTCATATGCCCCATTCTAAACACTAACTATGCGCGATGGGAGTTTCTGTAAAGAGATAGTCCTTCAATTCCTTATCGAAGCTTGGGTCCTTGCGACGAATCCACTCCAGAACCATCGCCGCATGTTCTTTTTCTTCATCGCGATTGTGAGCAAGGATAGCCTTGAGGTCGTCGTCCTTACATGCATCAACCCTCTGGTTATACCAATCGACAGCTTCCAGCTCCTCCATTAACGAAGTGATCGCGCGGTGCATATCTCTCGTTTCGTCCGAGAGTTCCTGAATCGGTTCGTGATAGCCCTCGTTGGCCATTAGCTTCTCCTGTTACTGTGAGTGGCGATGCTTACTCTGCTGCAGGATATTCTACCCAGTACACGCCTCTTAAGTCGTCAAGCTCGAAGCCTGTCGCTGCATCCTCCGGATACATCGCTTGAATCTGCTCTGCGACATCAGTTGCCAGATTGCTGCCATGACACGCAAGACACAGCGGTTTTAGCGTAATTGCTTCGATGTAACCCTCGCGATTGTTCGCCAAAGAGACAACTCGTGGTGCCCGATCCGTCTCGTCATTAAGATAGCTTTTGAGTGCGATATCAGCCCACTCAGGAGCCGTATTGCCTGGATTACGAAGTCGATGACTCGTACGTCCAATTTGTATGCCCTGAACAGCAAGCGCATTTGTAATTTCAGGTGCCTGATCCTTGCAGGCTTTGATCGCATGCACAGGACCTTGCTGCATCCCGGCCATGAGCGCCTGCTGCAAATTCTTTTTGAGTGGCATTAGTAAATTGGCACCGCGATCAGTCTTCACTTCCTGCGTTTCTGCCATCCCTGACCTCGGCGCCGACACCGTCAAAACCAACCAGGCGGCGATCGCGAATATTAATTTGTTCATTGAATACATCCTCAGCGAAATCGTTTCAGGAACTTACGAAGCAGCACGTCCATCCCAAAATTGCGATGACAGGATGATAATAGTTTGAATTGATTGCATGACTTCTCTCTCTTTAAGTACTGCCAGCGGTGTTCTCTATTGGATCAACCAACTACCGTCGGCCTGCAGACACGCGGTGCCGTAAACATCTTCATCCGACTGATCACCAATCGTTGCGTCCAGCTGGAATTCCCGGCAAGGCCCACTCACATTCTCGTAGGTACGTGTCGGGGTGAAGTTGTAGCTATAGCCGGTATCCGGATTGACCCAGGATCGAGTCTCACCGGTGCGGTTGTCATTCAGAGTCTGCGCAGCCAGTAAGCGATCCGTATCATCCATGCTTTGACCGATGTGCTGACCGATCATGCTGCCGGCAAGTGTTCCCAAAATAATCGCGGCTGTACGGCCGTCTCCATCGCCAACCTGTGCGCCGACAATTCCGCCGAGTACGGCCCCGATAACCTGGCCTTCCTGTGCATGTGTGGTGGTCTCGCATCCGTACATCGCGAATGTGGACAAGAGCACCACCAATATCATTTTGTGTAGATATGACATGTCAATTACTCCTGTTGTTGCTATCGATTAACGCTGCTGCATTTTTGCCTTGTGCTCGGCTTGATGCGCAGCGAACTCTTCATTGCTCAGCACTCCATCATCATCGGTATCGATGTCTTGAAATGATGGTGCGTTAGCAAGATTCTTCATCTGACGACCTTCCTGGGCACGTTTTGCAATTCGTTCACTGCGCGCTTTCAGGAATTCGGTTTCGGTGATGCTGCCATCGCCATTCAGATCGCAATCTGCAAATACGGGCATGTTATGGCCCTTGCCTTTCTGTGTGCCCTCCGCAATTACGGGGGAAGCCAGCGCAACGGCAACAGCCATTACGGCAGCCATCAGTGGGAAATTCGTTTTATTCATTTTTCAACTCCTCAGTCGTGTATAGGGGCGGCGGGGTATAATCCGAGCACCATAATCAGGATGCAGCAGCGATGTTTCCGCCTGATTTCGGAATCGAACGAATTTGTTACAAGGTGTTTCCAATGAGCACTACCACACAAGGCCCGTCCGGCGAAGATATTCAGCTGCTGGTGGTCGATGACGATCCAGGCATTCGTGATTTGCTGTGCCGCTACCTCGGGGAGCAGGGTTTCCGGATTGCTGCTGTGGAAGACGGCAAGTCTATGGATGCCTGGTTGGCAGAAAACACTCCGGATCTGGTTATTCTCGACCTGATGCTCCCCGGTGAAGACGGGCTTTCGCTGGCGCGACGCCTGCGCGGCGATCATCAGCTGCCTATCATCATGATTTCGGCCCGCGGCGAGGAGGTCGACCGCATAGTCGGCCTCGAGGTCGGTGCCGACGATTATTTGCCCAAACCTTTCAGTCCACGTGAACTGCTGGCACGCATTCGGGCAGTGTTACGCCGCAATTCGCCGATTGTCGAGTCTGAACCCAGTGCCGCGGCCAAATATGTTTTTGGACCCTTTCGCCTCGAGCCCGATAAACGGCGCTGTATCACGACACAACAGAAGTTGATTTGTCGCGAGCCGAGTTCGAGCTTCTGGCGGTTCTCGTGGGCCATCCGAATCGGGTTCTCAGCCGGGATTTCATCATGGAGTGTCTCGGCGGTAACGATCGAGATCCTTTCGATCGGAGCATCGACGTGCGAGTAACGCGATTGCGACACAAGATCGAGGGGGACCCGGCGAAACCGGAGTTCATTCGCACTGTCTGGGGTATCGGCTATCAGTTTACGCCTGAGGGACCAACTGCTTGAAGCTCACGCCGCGAACCTTGTTCGGCCGGTCCGCTGTCACCATCGCGTTGACTTTACTGGTGTTCATGGTCGTTTCATTGGGCACCGCAGTTTATTTCATCGCAATGCCAATGGCCGAGCGATCGGCCGATGACTTTGCGGCAGTCATAGTCTCGGCGGCGCATACGCTGGAGACCCTGCCTGAAGAACTGCACTCGGAGTTCCAGGCGCAGTTGCTGGTCGATCATGGTTTGATTGTTGCGGAACAGAAACCGGCGTTGGCTGAGAAGAAATTCGATGTCCCCTACTATATCTTTTTTCAGCAATCTCTTACCCGGAGGGCGGGCCGGGAATTATCCATCATCGAGTCTGTAGACGGCCCATTGATCTGGGTGGATGTACCTGCACACGGAAAAATATTTCGCTTTGGCTTCGACAGAAAGCGACTGGGCACCAATCCACCTGTCGTTCTGATCATGGCGATTGGTGGGGGTGCTTTCCTCACCTGGCTGGTCAGTTTGTTGGAAGTGCGGCGGGTGCGGCTGCCTCTGGCTCGCCTGGTAGCAGCCGTGAAGGAAGTGGGTCGCGGAAAAACGCCGCCCGTGCTACCGGAGGACGGGGCCGAGGAAATCGCAGCATTGGCGCGGGCATTCAATCGAATGTCATTGGACATGCAGGAGCTGGCTGAAAATCGAACCGTTATTGTCGCCGGCATTTCGCATGACCTCAGAACACCTTTGACACGGCTGGAGCTCGCAGTCGAGATGCTGAGCGAGGACTCGGATCCGGAGCTTGTCGCAGGAATTCGTCGAGACCTGGCCGTGATGAACAGCCTGATTGGCCAGTTTCTGGCCTTTTCAAAAGGTCTTGATGACGAACATCCAGCAAATCTGGACCTTTGGGAGCTTATTGAAGGACACGCAGCGGATCTGCGGCGCAACGGGACCGAGGTGAATATCAGCGGCGCTTCACCCTGCCAGTACATTGCGCACCCTCTCGCGTTGCAACGCCTGTTGGCGAACTTGCTTGAGAATGCCGCGCATTATGGAGGCAACGCACCGATTGATGTCGAACTGCAATGCAGTGAGCACTTAATCGCAGTGCGAATTTGCGACCGTGGTCCCGGCATCCCCACCGACCAGGCAGAGGCCGTATTTCGTCCATTCCACCGCCTGGATAAAGCGCGTAATGAAAGAACTGGCGGTAGTGGCCTGGGGCTTGCCATTGCCCGCCAGCTCGCAGTCAAAAACGGTTGGACAATCGAACTGCTGCCACGAGAAGGTGGCGGTACAGTCGCGAAAGTAGAGTTACCTATCGAATCAGGGCTCTCTTGATTTGAATCCCGCCGCCCCAGTCCGGGCTGCTATCCGTGAATCCGGTCAAGGCATATAACTGCAGCCGCCAGTCATCAGTGATGCGGCGTGACACGAATGCAGTCAGTTCCTGACTGGTGAATTCCACGCCTGCCGATAAACTGATTTCTGTATCGTTGTCCTCCGCTAGCGCCGTCATACCATGAAGCATAGCCGCACAACCGAGGAAACTTACTATCTGTATCAGTTTCACTTTCATTGTACTGTCCTGGTTAAAAAACGGGGCCGGACTC
>PVMK01147089.1_pt1 | contig 10590 bp, 12 predicted proteins | sample 1853481 | NCBI WGS metagenome assembly PVMK01 (sample SAMN08533507, study PRJNA380276) | Marine sediment metagenome, whole genome shotgun sequencing project. | reverse complement strand
GAGCCAGAAGGGTTACGAATTTTATTTTTTAATATTATCAAAGAATTGCCCTTCAAATAATTTCCAGTGATGGATTTATTTCCTCTGAGCATTTTATTTACGGTTCCTTCAAAAACTACACTTCCACCATGGATGCCAGCGCCAGGGCCTAAATCAACTATCCAATCTGAATTTCGTATAACTTCCTCGTCATGCTCCACTACAATCACAGTATTTCCCAGATTACGCAGCTTTGTTAGCGTTTTAATGAGTCGTTCATTATCACGTTGATGTAATCCAATCGTGGTTCATCAAGAACATACAATACACCTGTAAGATTAGAGCCAATCTGAGTTGCCAATCTAATTCGCTGAGATTCACCACCAGATAGTGTCAAGCTTAATCTGTTTAATGTAAGATAATTCAGACCAACATTCATTAAAAATTCTAGACGTTCTTTGATTTCTTTTAGAACATCTCTTGCAATATGTTGTTCAGTATTAGTTAATTTCAATGTAGCAAAAAAATCATAACAATGATCAATTGAAAGATCACAAACATCCATAATTCCCTTATCATTAATTTTTACTGCAAGTGATTCAGGTCTTAGTTTTTTACCATTACAAGTGGTACAAGGAGTATCACGCATGAATTGTTTTAACCATTCACGTTTTGATTCAGAATCAGTTTCCATGAAAACACGGTGTAGATTTGCAAGTACACCTTCAAATGCATTAGTGTATTGCCAAGAAGAATCACCAGATTTTGAACGATAATTAAAATCAATTAAATCATCAGTTCCGTGTAAAATAATGTGAAGGTGTTTTGATTTTATTTTTTCAATAGGTGTCATCAAATCAAAACCAAATTTCTTTCCAACAGCTTTTAATGCCTGCCGCCTAAATGATGAAAATCTCCCACTCCATGGAACAATTGCGCCATCCAAAATGGATTTACTTTTATCAGGAATTACTAAATCTGCATCAAACTCCATTTTAACACCCAACCCATTACATGTTTTACACATACCAAATGGTGAATTAAAAGAAAAAGTTCTTGGTTCTAAATCACCTACAGTTAATCCACAATAAGGGCATGCATTATTTTGTGAGAAAATTTTTTCTGTTTTATCAGAGGTAATCATCACATCTCCTTTTGATGCATTAATTGCAGTTTGAATCGCTTCAAAAAGTCTAGATCTTTCAGACTTTTCAGCAACAAGTCTGTCAACTACAATCTCAATATTATGCCATTTTTGCCTATCCAGTTGAGGAATATCTTCATCTAGGCTCAAAATATCCCCATTTAGACGTATTCTAGAATAACCATCTTTTTTGATTTGTTCAAATAATTTTTCATACGTTCCTTTTTTTCTCTGAATTAACGGAGCCAAAATTAGAATTTTTTTACCTTTAAAATCTTGAAGAACAGAATCACAAATTCTTTCAATTGTTTGAGTGGATATTTTTCTACCACAATTCGTACAGTAAGGAATACCAATTCTTGCAAAAAGCAATCTCATATAATCATAAATTTCAGTTGTTGTTCCCACAGTAGAACGGGGGTTTTTACTAGTAGTTTTTTGCTGAATAGAAATTGCAGGGGATAAACCTTCAATGGAATCAACGTCAGGCTTATCCATCATCTCTAAAAATTGTCGTGCATATGCAGAAAGTGATTCAACATATCGCCTTTGACCTTCAGCATAAATTGTATCAAAAGCTAATGTGGATTTTCCAGAACCAGATAATCCACTAATAACTACTAATTTATTTTTTGGAATATCAATATCTAAATTCTTTAAGTTGTGATGTCTAGCTCCACGAATTTTTAATTTATTTTCCACCATTTTTAAATTGAATCTCCTTTTCCAGTCTTTTTATTCTATCTCTACAATCGATAGCTCGCTCAAAATCTAAATCTTCAGAATATTTTTTCATCTGTGCTTCTAAATCAATAACGTCATTTGTAAGATCATGAATTGATTTTAGTTTTGATTCATCTAATTGAGTTACTTGATCTGGAACTGATTTTATGATTGTTTTAGGAGTAATGTCATGTTCTAAATTATATTGTGTTTGTTTTTCTCTACGACGAATAGTTTCATCCATAGCATGTTTCATAGATTTTGTATTAGTATCAGCATACATTATTACAGTTCCATTGACATTTCTTGAAGCACGACCAAATGTTTGAATCAAACTAGTAAAGTTTCTCAAAAACCCTTCCTTGTCTGCATCCAAAATTGCCACTAAAGAAACTTCAGGTATATCTAATCCCTCTCGAAGGAGATTGATTCCAACAAGGACGTCAAATTCACCTAAACGTAATTGACGGATTATCTCAGTTCTTTGTAATCCTTCAATTTCAGAATGCATGTAACGTACTCTAACCTGTTTTTTTGATAGGTATTCTGCAAGATCTTCTGCCATCCGTTTAGTCAAAGTAGTGACTAAAACACGCTCAGAATTCTCCACTCTTTTATGAATCTCATCAATCAAATCATCCATTTGATTTTTGGATGGTCTAATCTCGACTTTTGGATCAAGTAATCCAGTAGGTCTAACTAGTTGTTCAGCAATTTTTGAAGATATTTTCTTTTCATATTCAGAAGGGGTGGCAGATACAAAAATTGTATTTGTAAGGTACTCTTCAAATTCTTCAAATTTTAATGGACGATTATCATATGCACTAGGAAGTCTAAATCCATAAGTTATTAGTTGATTTTTTCTTGAATGATCTCCTTTGTACATTCCATGAAGTTGTGGTAATGTCACATGTGATTCATCAATTACTAAAAGATAGTCATCACCAAAAAAATCCATCAAGCAGAAGGCTTTTTCTCCTTCCTTTCTACCATCAAAATGTCTAGAATAATTTTCAATTCCAGAACAATAACCTAATTCCTCAATCATTTCTAAATCATAATTAGTTCGCATTTCAAGTCTTTGTTTTTCTAATTCATTTAATTTTGGTAAACATTTTTTTAATTCTTCTTTGATAGACTTGACAGCTTTTTTTCTAACATCCTTTGCAATTAGATAGTGTTTTGCAGGAAAAATTTTAATCTGGGAAATTTTTCGTTTTTCCTTTAAAGACACATGATCAAGTAAAGTAATTTTTTCTACTTCATCACCAAATAAAGAAATTCTAATCAAATCTTCAGAATATGCAGGAGTAACATCAATTGTATCACCTTTGACTCTAAAATTTCCAGGTGCAACCTCAGTATCATTTCGCTCATATCTAGCATCAACAAATTTTCTAATAATTTCACTTCGTTTAATTTCATCACCAGTGTTAATTGTAATTGCTAAATTTTCCCAATCTTTAGGATTGCCAAGAGAGTAAATGCAGGAAACAGTTGACACAATTATCGTAGGTTCTCCTGAAAGAAGCATTGCAGTTGCCTCTAATCTTAATTTTTCAATTTTTTCATTGATTTGAGTATCTTTTTCTATATAGGTATCAGTTTGTGGAAGATAGCTTTCAGGTTGATAATAGTCATAGTAGGATACAAAATATCCAACGTTGTTTTTTGGAAAAAATTGTTTTAGTTCAGAATAAAGTTGTGCTGCGAGAGTTTTGTTATGGGATATTACCAAAGTATTTTTTCCAGTTCTGGCAATTACATTTGCAACTGAAAATGTTTTACCACTACCAGTAACTCCAAGTAAAGTTTGAACTGTTCCTTTTTTGACACCCTTAACTAATGCATCAATTGCTTGTGGTTGATCTCCAGTAGGGACGAAATCTGATGATAATTCAAATTGAGATATTTGTTCCAACAGATAAAATCCTTAAAAACAGAATTTAAAGCAATGGTGATATCAAACTAAAATTACCATACAGGTTCATCAATCATTTTTAGACCATCATCAGTTACTTCAAAACCCATAATTTTCAAGGTTTGTTTAGATGATGGCGAATTTTTTTTCAAAATCTTTTGTGCCAAAGTCATCCTGTCTTTAGAATTCATGTGTTGACCAATTTTGTATTTTCCATGTATGGTTTGTGGAGTTATTTTGATTATTGAAACAGCATCTAAAACTCTCATATCAGATTTAATTGGATCATAATGTCCTTCAGGCTGATATTTTTCCATTAACCCATTGAGAACAAGGGTTTTTTCTTCTCTGTCAATAACAAAAGAGCCAATCCCTTTGATTACAACGCTGATGTACAAAGTATCAGCTAACGCAGCATTACGAGGATCCTCAAAATAAGAAGGAAGGAATTCTAATTCCCTATCAGCTTCAAATCCAACCTTATTGTTTCGATTAAGATTATCCAATTTTTCTCCTTTAACATGCGAATGCATGTAAATGGAGTCATTTAGGAAAACAAAATTCATCGGAATTGTTTGAGGGAAACCATTTTCATCAATACTTGAAATTCTTCCAACATGTTCTTCATTAAGGAATTCTTTGATTTTTTCATATGAATTTATTTGTAAAATTCCAGTTAATTGCATAATTTAATCCCAACAAATAATATTATAAATCCAGATCACAAAATACAAGATAAGAAATTACTATGAACGATCCATATCTTAATGAGTTAAAAAATGAGTTTGATGCTTACGAAAGTCAATTAAAAAAATTAAAAAAGAAAGTTCTAAAAGCAAAATCTCTAGAAGAACAAGCAAAAATTATCAAAAAAATTGATTCAATAGCAAGAGTAATGGAAGCTAATCAACAACAAGCAAAAAGAGTAACAAAATCTAGACTAAAAGAAAGAAAATCAAAAGCAAAGAAATAATCTAATCATCATCTAGTTCTTTGGCCATTTCTTTAATTTGTAAAATTCTACATGCCAATTCTGAACATTCATTTTTAGATTTTGTACTCATAGTAAATAATCATAAAAATTATCAAAAAGGAATGACATTCTAAAATTTGACTTTTGCCATCCAAACTTTTCATTAATTAAAATTGCTAAAATATAGGGATAATTCAAGTGAAATTAATGCAGGAAACAGACAAGGAATATGAAGAGGCAATGAAACAAGTTTTAAAAATTTTAGAAGAATGGGGGTCTTCATCAAAATTCATTTGGTTTAGAGAATTACATAGAATTACAGATATCGATAAAGGTTTACTGCGAAATATTCTCAATGAATTAAAAAAATCAAAAGAAGTCAAAGATATGCACGGTGTAAACAATAGGATATTTTTTTGTCTCAAAAGATATTACATTAAATGTAGAGATATTGAATTTAGATTCAAAGGAAAAACAATCATGTTAAGAGATGGTAGTAAAACAAAAATCATTCAGGGTTCAACAAAATCTACAGAACGTACAAGAAAAAGATTGGAAAAACAAAAAAACAAACGTAAAGCAAAATCAATTACAAAATCAAAAGCAAAAACCAAATTAGCAAGGCACTAAATTATAAGGAATCTTCAGACTTTCTTCGCATCAAATTAAATTCAGCGCGTTTGAGTTTTGATGATTCTGTTACATCTTCAGTCATGTCATACAATTGATGAAGTTCCATATTTGGGGTTAACTCGTCTTCTTTTTCATCTACTAATTCATGTTCCATGTTTGCTAAAATTTCAACATTTTCCTCTAAAATGTCAAGGCATTTTTTTACGGCTTCAGGAAGTTCATCATCCATCATATTTCCTAGAAACTAGTAAAGTAAATGATTTTCTATAGAGAATAAAATAGAATTTTTTTTATTGTTTGGCTATTTCTCTGAGTTTTGGCATCACATGAGTTGCAAATTTGTCAATAGAGCCAAAGTAATTCTTACCCCAAAATCGAATTACAAAGTGGTTGACACCAGCTTTCATGAATTTCTCAAATATTGGAATTATATCTTCAGGAGTACCAATTGCAGTTGAAGAACGAGCAACATCATCAGGCATTTTAGTTGCAGCCTCTCTCATCTTTATAATCCAAGATTGATCAGACATTGAATATTCTGTAAAGTATTTGACAAAATCAAATCCTTCAATTTCTTTTAATCCGTGAACTCTCAAGATTTCAGGCTTGAACAAACTAACCTTTACTGCTTCTTTCATTTTTGCCCAAGATTCTTCTGCATCTTCAGAAAAGTACACATCAATATCAAGTGCAAATTGGAAGTTGTCTTTTTCTTCTTGTGTTCTATTATTTTCATTCATTGATTTTTCAATTTGTGCTTTATGATCTGCAAAGAGTACTGGAGTATAACCGATGGGTAGCCAACCATCACCAAGTTTTCCAGTTAATGCTAGTGTGCGTTTTCCACCAGATGCCATGTAAGTTGGTGGTCGTGGTTTTCTAATTGGAGGTGCTTGCAAACATGCTCCTTCAAGTTTGTAATATTTTCCATCATAACTTACAGTGTTATCTGGAGTTGATTCATACAGTTTATGAATAACTTCAATTTGTTCTTCCCATTTTGAAACTGGTTTTTCAAATGGAATACAAAATTCTTTTAAATTTTGAGCCTCGCCTGCACCAATTCCAAGAATTGCTCTACCCTTTGAAACTCTATCAAGAGTAATAGCAGCTAGTGCGATGTTTGATGGATGTCTTCTAATTGCATCAGTAACACAAGTTCCCAATTCTACATTCTGTGTAACTGCAGCAATTGCAGACAACATCACCCAAGGATCTAAAACTACTGCATTTTTCCATTGTGGTACATTTGTGTGGTCCATATAGAAAATTGAATCATAACCTGTTTTATCAGCAAGAATACAAGCTGTCAGAATTTGGTCTTCAGTATAGCCGGCTCTTGCAACATTTAGTCCGTTTTGAATACCAAATTTCAGCTTTTTTTCAGTCAAGTACATTTACGTCAAATTATTAGAATAAAAGGTTTAATCAAGCTGCCAATTTCGCAGTTTATTAAGAAAATAGAAAAAAGGTAAAAAATTATTGAATTTTTTACAAATTACCTGTTTTGATATCTTCAAGACACTTTACAACATCATCTTTTGATATTGGAATTGGATTTGGATCCAAATGTCCCCTATCAGTCATAACTGTATCTGCAGCTTCTGAAACATCAGCTTTGAGTTCTAATTTATCAAAACCAAGTTTTTCCATAGCCTCTTTGAATCTATCATAGAAGATTGATTTGTTATGCTTGTGTGCAACTGTAGTACAAGAAGAAAGTGAAAAACCATGAGGTACACCTTCATTTGAGAATACATAGGACAAAGCATGTCCAAGTGTTGTAGAACAATTACCAAATCCCATTCCAGATAACATTGAACCGTATGGATAGTTCTCTGGTTTGTCATTCATAATTGCATCATAAAGAATCTCAAATGCTTGTTTACATAGAGTTCTAGTCAAGTCATTACCAAGTTTGCTATCATAGCCCTCAGTAGCTTGAGCACATGCATCACAAACAGAATTTTTAAGGACTTGCTCTGGAGTTCCATCCATAAAATATGAATCAACTACAGCCATGTCAGCTAAAAATCTGTCTTCATGTAACAATTTCTTTTTTCCATCAAATTTTAAAACGCAATATGTTGTCATTTCAGCTCCAGTTCCAAATGTTGTTGGAATTAGAATTTTTTCTTTTTTCAATTCAGGTGCAGCATATTTTACTACATCCATTGAACTTCCACCGCCCAATCCGATTAGAGACAGAAGGGTTTTTGTCTTTGAATTTTGAAATCACAGTATTGACATCGTCAATTGATGGTTCAGGTTTTACTTGATCATACAGCATATAATCCTGAATTCCCATTTTTGCTAACCATTTATCAGACAATGCTGGAGGAACGGTTGTAACAACTAGGGCATTTTTAGGATACTCTGTTTCACCAAGTGCATTTTCTCCAAAGTTGATAATTTTTGGAATACGAATTGTATGCATAAATCACAGACGTCATTGATTATTATTATATCTTGCATTATGAAGTGAGTTATGATGATTCAAAATTTTGAAGAGTTGGCAACTAGTGATAAAAAAAAGGATTGTTTAGAAATCTTAGAGTCAGGTCTTCAAGCAGCAAATCCAGAAAATATTATTCCCAAGTATGTTACACCTAATGAAATCAGAATTGGGAATAAATCAATAAAGATTGCAAAATATTCCAACATCTATTCAGTAGCATTTGGAAAAGCTGGGGATTCTATGACAAGAGCACTTAATGCAATTATTCCCATAAAAAGTGGGATTATAGTAATTCCTAAAGGTTCAAAATCAAGAATAAAAGGAAAAAAGTTCCAAATTTTTAATTCTAGGCACCCTAAACCAGATCAAACAAGCATAAAGGCTGCAAAAGAAGTCATGAAATTTCTTCAAAATAAACGGAGTGATGAATTAGTAATTTTTCTTGTTTCAGGTGGAGGATCATCATTACTTGCATTACCAGATGGAATCACTCTTGATGACAAAATCCATGTTACAAACTTTCTTCTAAAATCAGGAGCAACGATTCAAGAATTTAATTGTGTTAGGAAGCATTTATCAAAAATCAAAGGCGGTAAACTAGTTGAAAATATGAAATGTCAAGGTGTTAGTTTAGTGATGTCAGATGTTGAAGGAGATGATCTTTCATCTATTGCATCAGGTACAACATACATGGATGATACAACATCTTCAGATGCATTAGATATTTTAGACAAATATAAAATTAAAAGAAAAATGCCTTTAGAAGTTTTAGTGGTTTTAGAAAAAGGAAGACATAAAGAAAGTTTAGAAACTATTAAGAAAGAAAAAATTGAGAATTATGTCATTGCAAACAATGATGATTGTTTGAAAGCTATGGAAAAAACAGCAAAAAAGATGGGCTACAAAGTAATCACAATGCAAATTTTTGGTGACATTAAAGAAGCAGTAACAAAAATTCTTGAAAATATTTCAAAAGATGAAAAAACATGCATTGTTTTTGGCGGTGAAACAACAGTACGGGTTCTAGGAAAAGGAATGGGTGGGAGAAATCAAGAATTAGTTTTAAGAATTTTAAAAAATACTCAAAAATTAAAAAAAATAGTCATTGCATCCATGGGTACAGATGGAATAGATGGGAATTCTGTTTTTGCAGGCGCCATTACAGAAAATACAAAAACAGATTCAACAATAATGAAAGAATTTCTAGTGAATAGTGATTCTGGTAGATTTTTCCAAAAAACAAAAAGCCAACATCATTACTGATTTTACTCACACAAATCTCATGGATATAGGCGTAATTTTGAGATAAATTATGACCTTTTAATATCATAAAGGCGTATTCTAACCAGATAAAATAATGTTGGAGAAACCATTCAATCCAGATTTACTATACAACAGAGTTGTTCATTTCTATATCGACAAAAAGGGATTTTCTAAAGATAAGGCAAATTCAATTGCTCAATCAGTTGTACAAAAAGAAGCTCAAAGAAGAATCTGTAAAAATGAAAAATGTAAACATTTTTCTCATGATCATATTAGAAATGCCGAAACGTGTCTTGTTGAAAATTGTCAATGTAATGAATTTACTAAGTAAAGTCATCTAAAGAATTTTTTACCAAAGGCTGTGCATTAATTCCCATTTTTCTCAAGTGTTCTGCAAATTCATCAACAAAACCATGTATAGTGTAAACTTTTTCAGCACCAGATTGTACTACCAAATCTACTAGTTCATTAAAGTCACAATGATCACTCATAGATATAGAATAATCAGTTCGCCGTCCAAAAGAGAATTTTTTTGATTGTGCCCATCCACTAAATCCTATTGTAACTGCACCATATTTTGATTTCATTTCTTGAATGAATTTATTTTTGCTTGATACCATTGGTGCTACCATCACCCAAGGTTTTTTTTCTAGTAAACCATTTTTGTCAGCTTCCGAATGTCCAATTCCATCTTTTAGAGAAACACCAAATTTTTGATGAAGTAAATTCATTTCTTTTACAGAGTCATGAAAGTAAAGAGGTCCCCAATGTCCAAAAAGCTGAGTAATAGTTTGTGCTTTACCTAATTGATATCCCATTAGAATTACAGGGATTCCTTTGCCATAAAGATCAGAAATCAATTCATTTACTTGTTTTTGAATATCATCTATTTTGGGGAAAATAAATTCAGGTAAGCCAAATGTGCATTCAGTAATCAAAGTTTTACATTTTGGAATTTTTGCACCGTGAAGGAATCCCCTATCTCTTGTACAAATATCTCCAGTATAGAAAATATCATCAAATAGTAGTCCTTTTGCACCAAGAATATGGCCACTATCAATTAAAGAAAAATCGTCAAGTGATTCAACATGATTTTGCATTTTAAATCCTCGAAGATTGGCAATTTCGTTTGTTTCAATTGAGGAGAGTATTGTTCCGCCATTTTTTGTTGGGAGATGGTCAATGTGTGCATGGGAGACAAAATTAATCCCTAACGCGTCGGAATTTTTTGGATCCAAGTTAACACGTTTTCCATCAACTTCACACAGAATTCCATTTTTTGTCATCCTGACTTGCCTAGACAATGAAAAAAAAGGTAGTTGGATTTGATATAAATTGCAGGTTTGATCTACTATTGACTAGTTGCTAAATCTAGGAATTTTAATCTCAGGTCGTGGGAGCAACATGGAATCCATTTTAAAATCAATTAAAAGAAAAAAAATTCCAATTAATGCCGCAGTAATTATTTCAAATAAACCAGATGCAAAGGGTCTAAA
>PVMK01175667.1_pt1 | contig 10591 bp, 4 predicted proteins | sample 1853481 | NCBI WGS metagenome assembly PVMK01 (sample SAMN08533507, study PRJNA380276) | Marine sediment metagenome, whole genome shotgun sequencing project. | reverse complement strand
ATGAATTATCTTATTCGAATAGTCACCTTTTGCAGCTTGGTTGCTCCGCTGCTGAGCGTCCCGCTCACTGCGAGCTCTCAGGAAATTGAGGGTATCGAAGAAATTATCGTTACCGCCCAGCGAAGAGAGCAGAATCTGCAGGAAGTGCCGATCAGTATATCGGCGTTTACCAATGATGCGATCGTCAAAAATATGTTCGCAGATGTCACCGACTTTCTTGCCCTGACACCCAACGCCAGTTTTATCACATCCGGGGCGAAATCACGCCGGCAACTCAGTATTCGAGGCGTTACAAGTCTGGGGGGTAGCGGCCTGTCTGCCAGATCTTCCACGCTGGCGTTTTATGTAGATGGATTCAATGTGGCTGCCAGCACTATCAATCCACCACTCATGGATGCCGAACGCATTGAAGTATTGCGCGGCCCACAGGCGACTTATTTCGGTAGAAATGCCCTGGGCGGCGGGATAAATTTAGTGACGAACAGACCGGACGATAAACTGTCTGGTTCAGTGATGCTGGATTTTGCACGCTATGACACCATAGATGTCGAAGGCGTTTTGAATTTGCCGTTGATAGATGACGTCCTGGCCGTACGAGCAAACGTAAAATATTATGAGAGCGATGGCAATATAGAGAACATACATCCCGTAGGGGGCGGTAACGACTCTGAATATGAGTATGCCAAGTTGGCTGTACGCTACACGCCGACAGATAAGTTGACCATAGATTTAACGGCAACTACGGCATCTGAGCACGTGGGTATGCGTGAAGGCGTGCCTTCGGGAGTCTTCTCGACCTTTGCAGGCGAGACGCTCTTTGCGGGTGTATTCCCGGATCGTGATGGCGACGGTAACTCAGACCCCGACATAGATGGAATCGGTTTTTTCCCGACTAACACACATTTTACGAACTTTAATCATCCGCAGGATATCGGTTCAGAATTCGACTATTTTGTAGCCCAAATCGACTACGAATTCAGCAACCACCTGTTAACCAGCATCACCGGCTACATAGATTCTGATTTTTTTCTGAATGGTGATATCGATGGCGGCAGCACGGATTCTTACACCGAATTCCGAAATATTGATCGTCAGAGTGTCAGCCAGGAGTTTCGTCTGCAAAATACTGATGACAGCCGTTTGCAATGGAGCCTTGGCGTGATCGTTGCTGAAGACAAAGGAGATATCATAAACCGCACTTTTGCTGGTCCTGATAACCGGTTCGTGCCGGGTGAAAGCTTTCTTATCGACGGAGAGGACTCTGCAGAAATAGCTGAGAGCTGGGCGGTTTTTGGACAGGCGGATTATGACCTGACGGACAAATTAACTGTGTCCTTTGGTGGCCGATATACCGAAGAGACCATAGAGTCATTCATTGAGGGTTTTTCGGGCACATTGGTGACTATTTTGTCGGTCAAAGAGACGTTTTCTGACTTTTTGCCGCGTTTCGCTGTCACGTATGCTTTTGATGACGATACGACAGTCTACGGAACTGCTTCAAAAGGTTACAAGTCGGGTGGAGTCCAAATTGCTCCTTTCCCGGGCGCAGAGTCCTTTGATCCGGAAACACTGTGGAATTATGAGATCGGCCTGAAAGCGGACCTCCTCAATAACAAACTGAGGTTAAATACAGCTCTGTTTTATATGGACTGGGAAGACTTGCAGGTGGGATTTCAACAAGCCGGAACCAACGCAGCTGGCGAGTTCTTTTTGTTTGGCGGAATTGACAATGCAGAACAGGCGACCAGCAAAGGCGTAGAAGTGTCGGCGATGGCGTTGCTGGGCGAGAATTTAGCAGTCAATTTCGGCGTAGGCTATCTCGATGCGAAGTATGACAGATTCGTCGCGTTCCTAGACGGCGAGAATCGCGTGTTGGATGGCCGCACAATACCTAACTCACCTAAATGGACAGCGTCCGTAGATGCCGAATACGGGTTCAACGTCAGTTCATCTTTCGACGGCTATGTCCGGCTAACATGGAGTTATAGAGATGAAATAAGGGCGAGCAACAGTGCACTGATACAATCAGGCTTCCCGTGGGAGGTGCCCAGTTATAACGTCACCAATTTGCGGGTTGGACTTGAACACCAGAATTATACGATTGTGGCGTATGTCGAGAACCTCTTCGACAAAGTTTATTATACCAACGCGTATCAGAAAGCCTTTGCAAGTGGATTGTTCATAGAACCGTCCTACCAGAATTATGGTATTCGCATGACCTATAATTTTGGTAAGAATTAAACTGGGATACGTCTCTTTATAAGCAGTATCCGACACGAAACATGTGACGTAGCACGTATGTGTACATACGTGCTACGTCTGCTACGGTCGTGCCGGCTGCAGCTAATACGGTCCCAAGAATGTTCGACACGAGTTTTGCCGGGGCACCTGATATGTCGCGCGTGTGGCTGATCATGTACCGGTACAAGGCAGTTGGTCGCCTATGGCTATTTAGCTTCCTAGGTGACAGTAAGCTGATCAAAAGTCTACTCGGCATTCTCGAGAGTGTGTGTCGTTGACTGTGCAAGCGCCAGTTCCAAAAAGCGACTGTGACCAAAGGCGAACTCCCGAACGACCAGAGTCTCTTGAAATCGTTGTACATGATCACCAAAAAAATCGTGTCCGCGAACCATAGCGTGATATGAGCGCTTTGGCCGACCGTGGCAAGTGCTGATTCTGGGAATGAATCCTCGCCCTGACTATATGCAGCCAGCAACTCGCTTTAAGAAGCGATATGGAACTTACGGCCGTCAGATAGAATAAGTGACTTTCCATCAAACTTTGCTTCGATAGTGGCGTCACGGTAGTACGTCGGAACTGAATCCTCAGTTTCCGCCCATCGGATTATCTTGAGGAAATAGATATCGTTGTCTTTTTCAAATTTTCCATAGCCAGTGACAGTGCCGTTCTCGTTACCTGTCACCAGGATGAAATATCCATCCACAAACGCGAGACGCCCCTGCTGTAGGGTGTACACCTCACCTTGCCCAGGCCCAATTCTTTCAAACGTCTGAATTGTCCCTGATCCGAAAGTGAGAGACAGGAAATCGCCCGTTCGTTTCACTGTTAGCTGATGTTCCGTGTTTCGGCGAAAAGACAACGGCGAGCTTCGCGATGGCGATATGCTGATCGTCTGCTCAGCTACTAAGTCCATACCGAGAGGAGTGTCAACATACGGCCCCGCGTGTGCCATCGCGTCCTGGAGTTCGAACGGTTCGCCGTCGAAAATGCTTTGCTGCAAGAACACACGATCTTTTATAAGAAACACGCCGGTCAGCGGGAGGTCCTGTCCGTCACTTGTTGTAAGATCTACATATCGCCACAATCCCTCTGCTGCGATTCCTGGCTGTTGATCGACCAGCGTTTCACCAACGTCGCACCCCGCCGTTACCATCATAATTACCGAAAAAAAACCCAGCAGTAAGCGATTGCCTATTTTCGAAGGCTTGGCTACCCAGGGAGAGCGAGATGAAGACCGTACCGGGTAACTGTTCGTTGCCAATTGGCCACGGCACGTCGTCTTTGCTAATCGTGACACGATGATCCCTCCATTTGAAACATCGGTTGTAACATATCCGGTGGTAACGCGGAAACTAAATTTCCTGATACGGATGGCCGCCGTACCGGAAGGGCCAGTTTTCAAAGGGAACTTGACCGATTCCATTTGTTGCCAAATACGCACCCATATTTCGGCACACTGAATATCGCCAGGCAGCAAATTCATGTTTATGGGATCCATATAACTCCAGGGCTGAGAATGGCGGTTGCCCTCCTTTACGGGGTCGTTTGTCCAGAGCGGTGCCAGAAGATCGAAAAACCAGAGATGACATCAGCAGGACGTTCTTTTCACCATCACTGTGGCAACGCTTCATCGATCATCTGGAATTGATCTGCGGTCCAATTACGTCCCGTTCGTCTTCGAATAGCGTTTCTCCAACAAGAATAGATGGAATAGCACCTATTGTCAGTAGTTTGTCCTACAATCCACTTCATGGGTTATGCTGTTAATGAAAGTGGGAAAAATCGTTACTGAATTTCCTTCATTATGACGAAGAACAAAATGCATAGCGGCGGCGAGGCTACAGCCACATAGAGTTTGAGCCATATACAAAATGGGAGAAGAGCAAAATGAATAAGCTCCACGTAATTCTGATTCTTGCCATCACTTCAGGGTTTGGTGTACTAGCTCAAGCAGCGGGGGCGGACCAGGTCAAGGCCATCGTAGGCGCGACGGTCGTGGACCTGCACGGCAATGAACCCATCGAAGACGCTGTTGTCCTTATCGACGGTGAAAAGATCACTGCCATTGGCAATGCGGCTACGGTCGATGTACCGGCAACTGCCGACATAATCAATGCCGAAGGTACCTGGTTGATTCCCGGCATGATGAATATGCATGTTCATCTGGGGCTAATTTTGCCGGGGAAACTGGAGGCGGCGCTAGCTAACGAGACCGAGGCGGAGTTGGCCTTACGAATGGCGGCGTCCGCACGTGAGGTTCTGCGGGCCGGTATCACCACGATTCGATTGACCGGCGAACAGCGACATGCTGATTTGGCACTCAAAAAGGCCATAGCGAAAGGTCAGGCCATTGGCCCCCGCATTTTCAGTTCCGGTGAAGCGCTTGAAATCACCGGAGGTCACGGCTCAGAAAAAGGCAGGACTTATTATGATGGCCCGTACGAGTTAATGAAGGCTGCGCGCAAGGAAATCAGTGCCGGAGCAAGTTGGGTCAAGATTTTGATATCAGGTGGAATAGCAACTGACGGTGGTGGCATTGCTGAAGCCTTGATGACGCCCGAGGAAATTGCGGCGGTTATTGATGCTGCACACCGATTCGGCGCAAAGGTAGCCGCTCATTCCGGTTCCTCAGCAGCAACCAGCGTCGCCATCGATGCCGGGATCGACAGCATAGAACACGGTTATTTTCTTGACCGAAAAGTACTCAGGAAAATGAAAAAAAATGGCACCTGGCTGGTACCGACCATATTGGTGAGCCAGCCCGCATTGCAGCCATTCTTCGAAGAAATCGGATCGCCCGAATGGTATCTGAAGCGTCGCGATTCAGTGGGTAAACATCACTGGAAGGCGCTTGAGATGGCGATTGAAGAAGGCGTCAATATCGCCCTGGGTACGGACCAGTTACCTTCGGCGCCCACTGACGGCACGACCGCGACAGCCCGTGAGGCACAATACTATGTGGAAGCCGGCATGACACCACTTCAGGCGCTGCGTGCAGCAACTATTGAACCCGCCAGGATGTTAGGTGCGGATGACAAGATCGGTTCACTGGAAGTGGGCAAATTTGCCGATATCCTGGCATTGGACAAAGATCCGACCACAGACATCAAAGCGCTTGATAATATTCTGCTCGTTATAAAGGGCGGCGAAATCTACCGGGATCTCCTCGGGAAAAAAGAATAACGATAGTCGTAGCCTCTGCTGAACTGGCTGTCAGCTGAACGACCGTCATGTCCAGGATGGCAGACTGGCAGCAAGCAAGGCAGCACAACAGGCATTTCTGCCCGGTCGCAATAGACAGGACATATTTATGGGCGCGCATAAAATAATCGTATCGCTCTCGGTTTTAGCGCTTGTCACGGGGGTAGCGCACGCAGGCGGCGAAGCCCAGCAACGCTGGGAACTCATGAATCAAATACGTCTGGAGAAATTCGATTTGATTTTGCCGGACGTGATGCGCGAGAACGGCGTAGAAATGTGGATCACGGTCAATCGAGAAGGCTTTGATGATCCGCTCACGGAGGATTTCGGGAAAGGCTATGTCCTCTCCTACGGGTATTATATTTTCAGCGACCGCGGTGGTGATCGAATCGAACGTGCGGCGTTGGGTATCGGCACCTACCTGCTCGAAGAAAACGGCGCTTATGACATCGTCACAGGTGATTTCGACCTAAGAGAATTTGTTAGTGCCAGGGACCCGAAAACCATCGCGTTGAATTTCTCGGAAAACATCGGTGCCGCGGACGGCCTGAGTTACACAAGTTACCGCAAACTGGCCGAGATGCTTGGCGAAGAATATGCGCAACGCTTTATTTCCGCAGAAAAACTCGCATCCGACTTTCGTTCACGCCGAGTCGCAACTGAGATCGCCGCATTTGCATCGGCCGGCGAGATGTCACGCGATATCGCGGAGAGAGCATTCTCTAATGAAGTGATCACGCCCGGCAAAACGACACTTGCCGAAGTGGCATGGTGGATGCGCGAGCAACAGTTCGAAAAAAACCTGGGCACGTCGTTTGGCATGCCATCTGTGTACATCACAGGCCCGGATGGTTTTGTCGCATTATCTAACGATCACGTCATACAACGAGGGGATTTTCTCGCGATTGACTGGGGTGTCGGCTATCTGAATTTTCACACTGATATGAAGCGGCACGCATATGTCTTAAAGGAAGGCGAAACTGAACTGCCGGCAAGCATTCAAAAAGCGTTCGACAACGGTCGGGCCGTTCGCGACATTCTGAAGGACAATATCAAGGCGGGCAAAACTGCGGCTGAGACCTATGAAATCCTGAATGCGAAGATCAATGAGGCCGGCTTTCGCATCATGGAAAAATTCAATTCCCCCACAAGCGATCCGGATATTATCGACGTCATTATCGGCTGCCATTCGGTTGGCAACCTCGGCCATGGAATTGGTCCTTCAATCGCCTGGTTCACTCCGGAGCGACTGAAATTCATGATCCATCCGAGCAACCTGCTGTCAATCGAATTGTTTGCCTACACGGCGATTCCCGAATGGGGCGGTAAGAAACTACGCATTCCGCTCGAGGACGACGCCGTAGTGACCGAACGCGGTGTCGAATGGCTTTACCCGGTAAACCAGAAGGTCCTGCTTATCCGATAGAGTTGCCTGCAGATCGGTATTTTTTAGGAGACCGTCAACCTATGCTGTGTCCCGGTAAAGCCGTGCAATCGGTGAATTGCGCTCTTAGCTGTACGATATTCCTGTTGCTGTCAGCAACATCATTTGCACAGGATCCAGGCGATCTATTCCCCGTTTATGGTAGTGCGGAGGAACGCCCACCCAACATAGTGTTGATACTATTTGACTGGGCGAGACGCGATGCTATAGGTGTCTACTCGGCCAAGGACGTTACAACGCCAAATATCGATAGCCTGGCCAATGGGGGCGTGAGATTTGACAATGCCTATACGCCTGCCACGCTTTGTAGCCCGGCCCGTGCGTCAATTATTACCGGCGTCTACCCACACGCTCATCAACTTCGCAAAACCATGTACCCGGCAGGGATCAATGGCGGGCTGCCGACCATGTACCCTGATCCGATCGCCAATCCGTTTGATGATGAGCGCTTCAATCTGGCCATAAATTTTCCAAAATATGTAACCAACTCGGGATTTGCCACTGCCCATATCGGCAAGTGGCATTTGGGCATCGGGAATCCGGGCTTTTTTGATTTATTCAAATCCTATAATTCGCTGATGCCGCACTGGGTTGGACAACCCAACCAGTCTGCTTATCGGGAAGACATTCAAACCAATGAGGGCATCCGTTTTATCCAGCAGAACGCCGATCGACCTTTTTTCCTTTATCAGTCCTACTACACACCACACGCTCCCTATCAACCACCACAGAAGTATGTGGATATGTATCAGAACAGGACAATCGATCACAAAAATTATTATGCGTCCATGAGCAGCCTGGACGGCAACGTGGGCCGAATTGTTAACGCACTGAAAGAGCAAAACATACTGGACGATACGCTGATCATTGTTTCTACCGATCACGGCGGATCGTTTCAGGAGCGACCCGGGTCCTTTCGTGGCATGGGTATTGCCTATGATGAAGCAGCCAGGATACCCATGATCATGCATGGGCCCAGGGGTTGGCCCGGTAATGTGATCTGGAAATCGGGCGTAAGTCTGGTAGATCTCGCCCCGACCATCCTGGCAGGTGCGAATATCAATACGAAGAGCCGGATAATGCAAATTATTACCGGCCGTGTTGGCTCTCCCTTTCATGGCCGCAATCTGATTGCCGAACTCGAATCAGGTAAAGATAACTGGCCGACCCCGGTGTTTATGCAAAATGTACCCGAAGCCGCTATCGAAAACTCCTGGTTCGATGAGCGCGCAATGCGGTCTGAAAAGTGGAAACTGGTGTTGCGCGATTTCACGGCGGACCCCAGACTGAGAAGCAACACCTTTTTTGATATGGTCAACGATCCGGGCGAATCCACCAACCTCTACTATCAGGCTAAATATCGCAAGCAGCTGGAACGGCAACTGGAGCTCATGCTCAGACATGCGGAAGACCTGGGAGATACGTTGACCATCAAGCTGGCAAAAAAGGAGCTCGATATGCTCAATCATCCGGAGGAGTACCAATACGAACTCTACTAAGCAGGGTTCTTTGCCCTGGGTGCTTCAATCAGGCGTCTTAATCGTCAGCGAAGGGCGGCGAATATAGCTTGTCCTGGAAGTAATTTGTTATTTTGGTAAATACGTGTAGTCGCGCATCGTCGATGCCATGGTGCCGGTTCGGGTAGACCATGATGTCGAATTGCTTGTTGTGGGCAATCAACGCATTGGCAAACTGAAGCGTAAAGGCAAACTTGACGTTCTCGTCCCCGGTACCATGAATGAGCAAAAGATTGCCCTCCAGTTTGTCCGCATAGTTGAGCAGATTGGTTTCCCTGTAGCCTTTCTCGTTGTCTTTCAACGATCCCATCCAACGCTGAAGACCTACGGCCTGATACCTGTCCAGATTAATCACAGGAGCGACACTGACAGCAGTGTGAATATGCGGTGCACCCTTGGTCATTAAGGCGGCGGCCAGATAGCCACCACCACTCCAGCCCCAGAAGCCGAATCTCGAGGCATCCATATAGGGTAATGATTTCAGATGGTTGACACCCTCCAGATAATCGAGAATGGCATATTTGGCGTAGTGTCCGTATGTCAGGTTTTTGGCAGCCTTGCCCCTGCCAGCAGTGGTCCGATTGTCGAACGCAAATATGATATAGCCCTGCTCGGCCATATAGCGGTGCCATAAATCCTGCGTTGGACCTCGTTGAGTCCCCCACCGATTCACCACTACTTGCGAACCGGCATTACCGTAGCCGTAGCCAATGGCCGGATATTTTTTATCCGGATCGAAATCAAGTGGTTTGATCATGAATCCGTCGATCAAAATCCCGTCTGCCAACTCCACCTTGATGAATTCGGTGTGCGACATGGCATATTTTTCCATCGCCTCGATCTTGTTCTCCTCCAGCACCCTTACTTTCTGTCCATCTGGTTGCCGAAGGGTGATGCTGGGTGGCGTGCGGGCGTTGGAATAGGTCGCGATGACATGTTGGTGATCGGGTGAAAACTGCCAGTTATACCAGCCAGGGTCCCCCGACAGTTTCTGCAGTGTCGAGCCGTCCAGGCTCACGCGGTAGACATGCTGATCGATAAAGGAATCTTTTTTGGCGTAAAAGTACAGCCACCCTGCTGTCTCATCGAGATTGATCAGTGAACTTATTTCCCAGTCTCCGCTGGTCAGTTGAATTTCATTGCCTTCGTAGTCATACAGGTAGGCATGCCGGTAGCCGCTCTTTTCTGATGTCCAAACGAAACGATCCTGGCTCTCGTAAAACATCAGGTCATCAGTTATGTCGATCCATGCCGGATCCGAGTCTGTGACGATTACCTGGGTCTCGCCGGTGTTGGCATCACCGAGCAACAGCTCCAGCTTTTTGTGACTGCGATATAAACGTTGAATAGCGAGTTTTTGTGAGGAGTTTATCCAGGCAACGCGCGGTATATAATCCTGGTTCTCGTGGCCAATATCCATCCATATGGTCTGGCCACTCTCCACGTCGAAGACACCAATTTGATTGACCGCATGACGATCGCCGGTGTTGGCATACTTGAGGGCGTGGATCTTGTTGTATCTGTCAAGCTCGTCAATGATGTAAAAGACATTTACTTCAGTGGCGTCGAGCCGCCAAAAAGCAATTTTTTTTCCGTCTGGCGACCAGTGCCAGGCGTCCCGCCTGAAGAATCCGCTAGCGTAGTCAAAAATACCGTTAAATATGTCAGGACTGCCATCTGTCGTTATTGCATGCGTAGATTTACCTTTTAAATCAGTAATATAGAGGTTGTTTTCGAGAACGTAACCTACCCGTTTTCCGTCTGGGGACAGATAAACATTGCGTAAGGAAGGACTATTGTCAGCTACAGCCCAAAGTTTCCCGGTAGCAGTCTCATAGATGTAATAGGGAGCCTCACGTACGCTGTCCCAGGTTATTGTTACAGGCCCCATTATCAGAAGAAAATCACGATCTTGCGTCCACTGATAACGACTCATCCGGACCGGCTTTCCCTCGTACCCGATGTCATTTCCTGCAATAAGCAGTCGACTGTTACCAGTGGCAATATCATATTCGTGGATATCCAGGAGGCCAGTACCCGGCTTTTGCTTCGTAAAGGTGAAATTCGACCCGCCACTGTCCCATTGAATGTTTTGCAGCGACTTATTTTGAAATTCACCGCTGGCAAAGATGCTCTCCAGGGTCAGGGATTGCTTGTCCTCAGCAGCCTGAGTGCATGCGCTAATGGA
>PVMK01124101.1_pt1 | contig 10592 bp, 7 predicted proteins | sample 1853481 | NCBI WGS metagenome assembly PVMK01 (sample SAMN08533507, study PRJNA380276) | Marine sediment metagenome, whole genome shotgun sequencing project. | reverse complement strand
CAAGTTTTCAGTTGGCTACGCTAAAAGGGGCGAAAGCAAATGGGGCCACGCAATATCGGCCAGCGCGCTGTGGCTCGGTGATGGAGAAGTCGATCAGACCGCCCAGGGCGCGCGTTTTAAAGGCGAATTTGATAGCAATTGGTTATTTATCATCGGAGCGAATTTGCAATACAGATTTTAGTTAATGCCTATCCGAAAATCTTATTATTTGATAGAGTGGCACTAATTATTTTCCGGATGAAAACTAGTTAGTGGATAACAGGATGAAAATTGTGCGAAAAATTTTTGCAGGACTAATGGCGGTTATCCTGATGGGGGCTGCTTTTGGCCATGTTTCACTATCCCAGGCAGCTGCAGCTGCCGACACCACACATGAATACGGTACCGAGAGCATAAGAAGTCTTGAAACGGCCTCACGATTACGCGAGCTTGCGTTGTTGATTGATTATTACGATGAAGTTTTGACCCAATCGGCCCGCAATTACGCGTTTACCCAAGACAAAAAGTGGGAAAAACGCTATCGCGAGAGCGAACCCAAATTGATTGCAACGCTCGAAGAAGCGCTCGCAAATGGAGACCGTACTGACAAAGAATTTTTAGAAAGCATTGATGAGGCCAATCTTAAACTTGTCGAAATGGAATATCGTTCCATCGAGCTTGTCAATAGCGGCCAGACCCAACAGGCTGTAAATATCCTCGAAAGCAGTCAGTATTGGCAGCAAAAAAGGATCTATAATCAAAGCCTGAAGGCCTATGTCCAAAGACGCGGCGAAGCACTTAGCGGGGCACTTTTGAGCATCAGAAGAGATTACCCCGTCGTTCGATTTACGGATGAAGAAAAAAAGTGGCTCGAGGCCCACCCTGAGATCCGTTTGGGTTTCAATCCGGATATGGAGCCCTATGTGATTGTCGCAGAAGATGGCAGCCTTTCCGGACTCCTAATTGAGATATATGAAAAGCTGCAGGAAATTTTAGGGATCGATATCAAGATCGAAATAGAATATTGGCCGAAAATGATTGAAAAGGCCAGAAACGGAGCGGTGGACGGCCTTTTGGGTGCTGCTGCTCCTCTGGCCCGTTCACTGGGAATGCCTCAAACTAAACCCTTCTTTAACACCTTTATCACGGTTTTTACCAGACAAGACAACCCTCTGACCGTTAATAAACTTGAGGACCTGAAAGGACTGACAATCGCTTATCTGAAAGGCGACAGATTCACCCCAAGAATGCTGGAAGCCATCCGTGAGAAATGTACCATTATCGAGGCGGACAGTACCCTCAAATCATTTATGCTGGTGCAGGCAGGAAAGGCCGATGTGGCACTGGGGCGTAATCAAGATACATATTTTCTGAAAAAATTTGTCATCTCAAATATAAAACCGATTTTTTCCTTTCTGGATCGACCGGTTACTGTTGGAGCGGCAATTCGCGCTGACTGGCCGGAACTGGTTGGTATTCTCAACAAAGGCATCGATGCCCTGGGTGAAGACAGGATCAAAAACATTCTGGCCAAATGGATCGAACTCCCGGCGTCGGCGAAAACATTTACGCTTACAGAGCAGGAGAAAACCTGGCTAAAGGCCCACCCTGCGATCCGTATGGGCTTTATGAACGCCTGGCCTCCCATGAATTTTGTGGATGAGCGGGGAATCCCTCAAGGTATCGGCGTTGATTATATCGAAGCCCTCAACCGACGCCTGGGCGGTATCATCGTTCTGGAACCCAGGCCATTTAAGGAAAGTTTTGATCTGGTGAAAAATAAAAAGCTCGATGCCTTGATGGATATTACGCCCAAAAAGGAGCGCGAGCCTTTCTTCAATTTTACCAAGCCTTACTTGACTATTCCCCACGTGATTGTGGGCCGCAAGGATGGACCGTATTTCAACTCTGAAAAAGATCTGGCGGGCAAAACGATCGCCCTGGAACGAGGCTTTTACAATGTCAAATTTTTTCAGAAGAATTATCCTGAGGTAACCGTAAAAGAATACGACTCCACCAGTTATGCCCTGGATGCAGTGTCCAGGGGCCAAGCTGATGCCTATGTCGGAAACCGGGCTGTCGCGATGTATCTCATTGAGAAGGAATTGCTTGCTAATTTGATGATTCAGGGCAGACAGAAGAAGCCCCCTGTTTTGCTGACCATCGGTGTGCGCAAGGATTGGCCGGAATTGGCCGGGTTGCTCGACCGTGCCCTGGCTTCCATCACTCCTGAAGAGATTCGCCGAATTAACGTTAAATGGTTTAAAGTGATCCAAGAGGTTATAGATGCCGTTCCACTAACACCAGAGGAAAGGGCATGGCTTGAAGCCCATCCCTTAATCCGAGTGGCGGCCGATACCCGGTGGGCACCTGTGGAGTTCGTCGATGAAGACGGCGTATTCAAGGGTATCTCGATCGACTATCTTAAGCGGTTATCCGAAATGCTGGGTGTGGAGTTTCAGTTCAAAAAAGATGTCACCTGGCAGGCGGCAATGGACGCAGTAGAGAGCGGCGAGCTGGATATGTTCTCCTCTGTCGCACTCACCCCGAAGCGTGAGGGCCGCTACAATTTCACGACCCCCTATCTGTCCATGCCCATCAGCATCTTCGCCGGCGGTGACGTCACCTACATTGGAAACCTGAAAGCCCTGAGAGGAAAACCTGTAGCGGTGGTGGAGGGGTATGCCATTCACGAGTGGCTGCGGGACAAGCATCCCAGGATTCAGTTGGTAACTGCGACATCTATCCCTGCAGCTCTTAAAATGTTAGCCGCAGGCGAAGTTTACGCATTCGTCGGCAACGTCGTGACCACCAGCTATTACATCAGCGAACTGCGGCTAAACCAGATCAAGGTGGCCGGGGAGACGCCCTACGCATACGATCAAGCCATGGCGGTGCGACAGGACTGGCCCATTCTGGCCGGCATCCTGCAGAAGGCCCTGGATGCCATCTCCCAAAACGACCGGGACAGCATTTTCAACCGCTGGGTTTCGGTCAAATATGAGCACGGCTTCGACTATTCGCTTCTGTGGAAAATACTGATACCCGCTTTCCTTGTTGTTATGATGTTCTTCTACTGGAACCGACGGCTTTCAAAAGAGGTCGTTGAACGGAAGCGGGCCGAGAAAAGGGCGGAGGAGCGAACCGCTGAGCTTAAGAAATTGTCGGAAACTGTGGAGCAAAGCCCGGTTACAGTGGTAATTACCGATAAAAATGGAACCATTGAATATGTCAATCCAACCTTTTGCGAAAAAACCGGTTATTCCGCAAAAGAGGCTATCGGACAGAATCCAAGAATATTAAAGTCGGGAACTAATCCCGAATCATATTATAAAGATCTGTGGGATACCATCCTTTCCGGAAGAACCTGGAGGGGTGAATTGCTTAACCGCAAGAAAAACGATGAGGAATTTTGGGAAAGTGCGTCTATTTCGCCCATCAAAAATGACGATGGCGAAATTACCCACTTCGTGGCCGTGAAAGAAGATATCACCGCAAAAAAGCAGATGGAAGAAGAATTGATTCAATCTAAACGGGCAGCTGACGAAGCCAACAAAGCCAAGGGTGATTTTGTGGCCAATATGAGCCACGAAATCCGCACACCCATGAACGCGGTCATCGGCATGACGCACCTGGCACTAAAAACAGAGCTAACGCCCAAGCAGCGGGATTACCTCAACAAGATAGAGTCATCGGCAAATTCACTGTTGGGTATTATCAACGATATCCTTGATTTTTCTAAGATTGAAGCCGGCAAACTGGACATCGAATCGGTGGAATTTAATCTGGACAATGTTTTAGACAACCTGGCCAACCTTGTAACGGTCAAGGCCCATGAAAAAGAGAATGTCGAAGTCCTTTTTAATACAGCGTGGGAGGTTCCCAGATTTCTGGTTGGCGATCCACTCAGGCTCGGACAGATTCTCATCAATTTGGCCAACAATGCGGTGAAGTTCACCGAATCCGGAGAAATCATAGTCTCCACAGAATTGGTCAGCCAAAATGAAGACCAGGTCACATTGAAGTTTTCGGTGAGCGATACCGGCATCGGTCTTAATGAAGAACAGATAGCCAAACTTTTTCAGTCTTTCTCCCAGGCCGACACCTCCACCACTCGTAAATTTGGAGGAACCGGCTTGGGTTTAACCATCAGCAAACGGCTGACTGAGATGATGGGCGGTAAAATCTGGGTGGAAAGCGAGCCGGGCCGGGGCAGCACCTTCAGCTTCACGGCCAACTTTGGTCTGGGAAAAGAAAAGGCTGAAAAGCGCCTTGTGCCTTCACCGGATTTGCAAGGCATAAAGGTCCTGGTAGTGGATGACAATGCCTCCTCAAGGCAAATACTGGAAAAGATTCTGGAGTCTTTTTCCTTTGAGGTGACATTGGCTGCTTCCGGTGAGGAGGGCCTGGCTGAGTTGGAAAGCACCGCCAAAGACCAACCCTATGATCTGGTCATCATGGACTGGAAGATGCCGGGAATGGATGGCATCGAGGCCTCCAAACGAATTAAACATCATAAAGATTTGGGCAATATTCCGCCGATTATTTTGATCACCGCATATGGCCGCGAAGAAATTATGCAGCAGGCCGAGCAGCTGGGACTGGAAGGTTTTCTGCTTAAGCCGGTGAGCCAATCGGTGCTATTCGATACCATCATTCAGGCAATGGGCCACGAGGTCCGAAAAGTATCACGTGTTGATCGCAAAAAAGAGGACAGGGCTGATGACTTGAGGGCCATCTATGGGGCCCGGGTGCTCTTAGTGGAAGATAATGAGATCAACCAGCAGGTGGCCAAAGAGATTCTTGAAAGTGCGGGACTCAATGTTTCGCTGGCAAACAATGGTCAGGAAGGAGTCAGCGCTGTGAAGGAAAACAATTATGACGCGGTACTCATGGACATTCAGATGCCGGTAATGAATGGCTACGAGGCCACTCGTGAAATACGTGAGGACGAGCGGTTTAAGGATCTGCCGATCATTGCCATGACCGGTCATATCACCAAGCCCATTGATCCGGATCAACTGTTTGCCACGCTGCTGAAATGGATTAAGCCAAGTGAAAAACGGACGACTGCTCAGAAACCTGTTGTTTCCGCTGAGCCCTCTGATGAGGACAAAGTGATTTCGATTGAAGAGGAGCTTCCGGAATCTTTGCCAAGATTTGATCTGGCAGATGGATTAAAGCGATTGCAAGGGAACAAAAGGCTTTATCGGAAGTTGCTTTTAAGTTTTGCGATGGACTACAATGAGGTCGCAAATGAAATCCGGGAGGCGCTTGAAGCAGAAGATTTTGATCGCGCACACAGCCTAGTACACAATCTCAAAGGATTGGCCGGTAATCTTGCGGCCACAGAGCTGCAGGCAGCCGCGGTGAGTATGGAAAAACTTGTCAAAGGAGTTGAAAAGAAGACTCCTTTAACCAAAGAGCTGAATTTAAAATTCTCAGAGCTTGAAAATGCTCTCAATCAAGCCCTGGAATCGGTTCAAAGCCTTGGTGTAGCCGATGAAGAAAACATCCGTAAACTATCCGCTGAAGAGCTTGCAGATATTCCCACTGAATTATCTCAGAATATCGCTAAACGCATTCGCGATGCGGCTGAAATGGGAGATGTTATGACGCTAAATGCCATCGCAGAGGAAATTAAGACACACTCAGATTCCTGTGTACCCCTCAGTAAACAGATTGTTCAAATGGCGGAGGATTTTGACTTCGATGGTATTCTAAAATTAGCGGATGAATTAGATGCATGCTAATTATCCAGATTTTTGGATTTCCTAACGCAATGTGAAAAACAACTCAATGTTGGATTTCGGCTATGAAGACACAACCGAAAATTATTGCATATATCTTCTGGTAATCTTAACTATTTTCAGACCTCAAAATTGCAGATTACTCGCCTTCCAATCTTGTCAAATCAAGTACGAGTCGGGTCGCACAGGCTCAGCATTTTCTATGAAGATCGAGCCATTTCCGGTTTGCAAGAACGACCGAAGTTTCGACCTGGCGTGCAGGAATCGACCAATATTTTTCAAGCAGCCGATTCTTTTCCTGCTGTGATACTATTTTAAAGCCGTTTTTTTCATAAAATTGAATCGCCCATACCGCACCGGCCCAGGTGCCGATCAACGTCGGACGATCTATCTGGCTGTAAAGCTCGAATAGTAATTCCTGCCCGATACCCCGGTTCTGTTTCTCAGGACGTACATAGGCATGCCTGATAAGGCTCACATCCTGAACATGCTGAATCCCCATTACGCCGATCAGCTCACCATCTTCTTCATATCCCCAAAACACCACCCCTTCATTGATTTGATGCTGCAGCTCATCTTTGGACATATAAGGTTCTTTCCAGCGATCCTCGGGTATCACATCTTTGTACACCCGGGCAGCATCATTGATTATGGAATAGATAATCTCAAAATCCCTATCATTACATTGACGAATCATTGCAAAAGAGAGACGTCCTTTAGTTTTTCATTTTTAGAAATCATTATAGTTATTACCTGGATTTTGCACGAGTCGGAGGTTTCCATAGGCAAGGCACTTCAGGGCGAAGCTATAGTGAACTATGCTTCGCCCTTAATAACGCAGCATATGGGAGCCTCCGGCTCGCCCGCAGGGTGAAAATAGATGAGAAATAAAAATGATCATCATCCGAATTATTTTTTAACCAAGATTTATTGTACGATATTCTTGTGCGCCCTGTCGTAATTAAATAACATAAAAATTCTCATCTATTTTCATGCAAACTTCAGGAATTAAGAAAGGATTTATAACAAAGGGGTGGGGACCTGGGTTAGTGATGAACTCAAAAACAATAATCGTCAGCTAAGATTTGACCTGATTTAGTTGGATTCCCGCGAAACCGCCTGCTGCCTTACTGTTACTATCCTATATCCTTTGGACCTCTGAAAGCGTGAATTAAAAAGCATAAAACCGCAACGCATAGCATCCAGAGAGCTACCGGCGCGTTTATCAAGGTTTCAGCTATGCTTTGAATAGACGCTGATGAAATGCTGTCAATCCAGCTAAAATATTCTTCATCCAGAATGTCCACAAAACTAACGTTTTCATAAACAAATTCATCAGATGTGCCCATACCAAGAAACGCCGATATGCCTTGATAAGCAAAAAGAACTAAAGCAGCGGCCAATAAAATTATCCCAATTAAAGAGAATATAGACATCACAGTCCCCCTTTTTTATAGTTTTTGTTTATCATTTTTTCCTTTCTGTGTAAATAGGGTCAAATCCTGGAATTTAGGAACTGAAGCCAAAAACCCTATTTCTCATATTGAGAGATGGCGTTTTTGATTTGTGGAAAAGAGGGGATATCCGTTACATATTTACATTATTCTTCATTGCCGGTTCTATCCAAAAAGTTTTCGCCGGCGCCATGAATAACGCCATCAGAAAAAACCTTCCAGCTGTCAAACGCGGGGTATTTTTCATTCATTAAGTCAAGCTCGGCCGCTATAGATTCAAATACTGTGCTTTCAAGGGAATTTATCGCAGTCTCCAATACAATATTCGCAAACTCATCTTTGCCGGTGTTTTCATCAATCGGGGTTCGGTTTGCAATCTCATATCCCTGTCGAAAACCCAGGTCAAAGGCCCGCTTGGTTAGTTCAATATATTTATGTTCGGTCATTGATTGCTCTCTAATGAATAAACCCGGGAAGTATATCGCGACCTAAAAAGTTTTTATTTTCCTTCTTTTTCTTTTCTAAGCCGAATTAACACACTGTACAAACCCTTTCTCTTGAGTTCATCAAAATTTTCAAAGACAGCTTCCTCCTCTGACATATATTTAGTACTTGAGTGCCTTCTTCAAAAGCAAGCAGAAAAATTGAAATATGCCCCGCTTATGTATTGACATCGGGAATCCTTACTTTTAAATTAGATTGCATGAATCAACATAATCATCATTGTAGGTTTTAAAGTCATCGTCATCTCTTTTTGCACTTTTTCATCTGACTTATCTTTCGGAGGACAAAAATGTTTCTAGAACTCGCTCAAAACCGAAGAAGTATCCGCAAATACCTGGACAAACCGGTCCCGCCTGAGGAAATCGATTCAATCGTGGAAGCGGTGCTGCGCGCGCCGACATCCAGGGGCAGCAATCCATGGGAATTTGTCGTCGTGACAGATCCCGGTTTGCTGGAAAAGCTTTCCCGCTCAAAACCGCATGGCGCATCTTTTTTAAAAAATGCGGCTCTGGGAATCGTGGTATGCGGCAACCCGCAAATAAGTGACGTATGGATTGAAGATGCATCGATTGCGTCTATTTTTATCCATCTGGCCGCAGCAGCGCTCGACCTTGGGAGCTGCTGGATCCAAATCAGAGAGCGGAAACATAACGACTCCCAAACTGCCGAAGCGTATATCGCCAAAGTGCTGAACCTTCCGCCGCATATCAAGGTGGAATCCATAATCGCAATAGGCTATCCGGATGAGAGCAAGTCCGCCCATCCCAAAGAAACCCTGCCTTATGAAAAAGTATCGCTCAACCGTTATGGTACGCCCTATTCCGAACGTCCTTAACGTTTATGGAGATATGAGCAAAATTCGACGCCCGGTTCGGCTGGAATACGCAATCAGAGCACACCGCTGCTTCTCGCATGGATTGACGGCGCTTGGGTTCGGTCTTCTCCTGTGCTTGTTTCTATTGGCGTTTCTGCGAGCAGGTCACGCGGAGGGTTTGCCGACCCATGTGTGCCTTGATCCGTTCTGCGGTCCGGCCCAGCAGCGAATCTGGCATCGATTTCAGGACGGCACCGGGCTCGATTTGCTTCTGGTTCTCAGCGTATACTCCGGAACCTGCTATCATAACAGCCCGGCTTACGATCCGGATGCACCCCAATTCGGTGGTGTGTTGATCGATGAGTTAAAAGGGCGCGTGGTCTTTGACGCAAGGTTCAGCTTCTACCAGCGACAACACCCGTACGCCCATTTGAACGTTGAAGCCGCCCGGGAGCGCTTCGCGGAAGTTCACGAACTTGCCCTGTTTGACTCGTTCGCCTATGCTGAGGCAGACGATTCCCTTAAACCCTTTCGCTACTGGCTGCGGCAGGATGCAGATACCGGTGGCCTGCTGTTAATTGGCTACTTCGGTTACAGCCATACCATGCTGTGCGCCCTGGACCGCAACCCCAGCTGAAACGCATCAAATCATACGCCAACCCCAATCCAAAAAGCAGTCATAGATTAAAACAAAGAAACCCCATTTCTCAGATTGAGAAGCGGGGTTTTTTGATTATTTAACGCGTGTATCTGAAATATGGTTGAATTTGATGGGCCTAAACGATAGCATAAGCTTTATAGAATAAAAAGGAGTTAAAATGGACCCGTTACCTGTTTCTTTGAAAGAATTGGATCGCGTGGAGGTCTTGACGCTGATGGACAACTTTGTGGACGTCCTTCTGGAGGATACAAAGGTCGTCAGCAGACCCCCTAAAGCGATAGGGACAGAAATCCCCACCGATACCCTCTTGGCGGAGCACGGTCTTAGCCTGCTGGTCAAAGTTCAGCACGGCGCAGAAAAGCACACCATCCTCTTTGACACCGGCTATAACAGCATGGGCGTTCTCCACAATATGGCCAAACTGGCCGTTGACCCGAACGAGATGGAGGCCATTGTCCTGAGCCACGGCCACATGGACCATACCGGCTCTTTACATCCCATTCTTCAGAAAATATCCAATCCGATACCGCTGGTGGTTCATCCGGATGCCTTTCTGTACCCCCGGTTTGTTGAAGAAAAGGATGGATCGAGAAGAAGATTTCCGAGGACCCTTGTTCGGGAGGATTTAGACCGCAGAAATGTGGAGCTTCTGGAGAGCAAAACCCCAACCCCTATCCTGGATGAGACGATTTTAGTAACGGGTGAAGTAGAGCGGACAACCGAGTTTGAAAAGGGAATGCCCAATGCCCTGATTGAAAGAGATGGAAATCTGGAGCCGGATCCGATTAAGGATGATCAGGCATTGGTGATGCATTTAAAAGACAAGGGACTGGTGGTTGTTTCGGGTTGCAGCCATGCGGGGATCGTCAATACGGTTCGTTATGCGAAAAAGCTTACGGGAGTTGCAAAGGTACATGCGATATTGGGCGGCTTTCATCTTTCGGGGGCTTTTTTTGAGAAGATAGTAGATAAAACCATCGATGAATTAAAAGCCCTGTCACCAGTGGTGGTTGTTCCGATGCACTGCACCGGTCGCAAGGCCATGGAGCAGTTTTCCCGGGAGTTTCCATCCTCATTTGTGCTCAACAGCGTGGGATCTAAAATCACCCTGAGCTGAAGGCGCATTGCAAATAAGTAAAATCGGATCGCTCAAGAGGAAATCGCCGTGCCCCAGTAATTGAAGCACGCGGGTTTCCAGCCCGGTATATACATCGTATCCATCGCCCGAATTTTAAAGCCCGCCTGTTTTAGCAGAGACGGAACAGGCAGGTTCAGATTACAGCCGCCACTTACCCTTTTCCAAATCGGATTCAGTCGATTCTGCCAGCGCCGCACAGCCTCTTCGGGCGCGGTGCCGTGTTCGCAAAATATGAGTTGGCCGCCCTGCTTGAGTACACGACGCATCTCCCCGAGGGCCGGCAGAATTTCGG